>QWCO01000477.1_pt1 | contig 17784 bp, 31 predicted proteins | sample 1972611 | NCBI WGS metagenome assembly QWCO01 (sample SAMN09866706, study PRJNA288562) | Human oral metagenome isolate term1_saliva, whole genome shotgun sequencing... | reverse complement strand
AGCCACATGGAACTCTACCATAAAGGTACTCTTTTCTCATAAGATTATACAAGTTACCATAAATAGTGTTATTCATTTCATTGTAATCTTTTATGAATTCCTTGATTACCTGTTCGTCAGTTCCCATATCTGCGAACTTAACATATAAGTTAGGCTGCCAATCTGCAAAATTACGTACCTCACATGGAACAGACAGGGTTGATACTTGCTTATTTAAGCATCTAATAAACTTCTCATAATTCTGATACTTCATTGCTCTTTTATTTTAATTGTTATTATTATTTTGATGATGTAAAGGTAGGCATTTTATTTGAATTAACCAAATATAAATACCTAAAAAACAATGAGTTGAACATTATTTAACTTTAAAGCCCCTACCATTTCTATGCAACATTCAAACAGGTCTCCATAACATTTATATTCGTTTTCTTCATTTTCCATGTGATTGCTATACCAGATGCCGTATTTATCAATTGTCAGGTAATATGTGACATTAAATCTTTCATTCCTAACTTCATCTGGTAGAAGCCTAATCAACGCTCCGAGTGACCATGCAGGCAAATCTTTTCCCCATATTTTATCGAATACCTCTTCTCCTGTCATTAGAGTACCATCTGCATGACAGTGGAGAGGAGAGATCAGTTTCTCTATTTTGCCAAAGAAGTTTTCTTTTGTCGTCAGTTTGGTTGTATTTAACTCCCATTGTAAAATCTCAACTCTGCTGTTTGTAAAATGCTAACTCATATCAGCAGTTTCGCAGCTTATTCCAAATTCAAGCAATTTCTTGCTCTGCTCTCTTGTTGTACATATTTGTGCCATAATCTATTTTTCTACTAATCTTAACACTTTCTCCTTAAACTCTTCTTCTGATTCACAGAAGTAATAATCCTCCGCATCGTCGTCTGTGTCATAGACAACTCCGTCTCGGTAAAATATAACGACATCTTTTCCCTCATGTGGCATACCTTCCCGAATGTGATATGGCGCAATCAACCCATTATACCTATCACATTCTGGGTAATCTACAGGAAGTAAACCAATGCCTTTCAGCCAACCCCTTAGTTCCGCAGTATTACTATTTATATATGCTTTCATAACACTATCCTCCATACATTACCAATTCGTACTTCTCAAAGTCGAAGTTCTTGTAAATAGAGATAAAATTAAATATCTCGTATTCGTAGGTCGAACTTCCCGACACAAGCATTTTGTCTGTGTCTGTTTCTTCTTTGAAATTAAGCTCCATAGACAACGGAACTCCTTTCCACGAATAATTCCACCGTCTATTTTTTGTGTTGATATAGTCTTTCATGCGGATTAAACTCTCCTCGTCGCCTCCGAGCATGGTTTCCAAATAGGATATAAACCTCTTCCTGATTTCCACAATCCATTGAAACAACTGCTCCTTTGATACCGTGCCGAGTACGGTATCTTCGTCCTCGTTTATTTGTGTGAAAAGCCTATTGTTTTCGTTCGGTACCTCGTTGAATATATCAGTACAAGTGTCATGCTTAACACATTCTCTCACCTTATTATACTCATCGTAATAACGTTCATAGTCGTTACCATCATTAAACGAGTTTCTTAACCTAAACCCTTTCGGTACTCTTTCAAAACTTATTCTAAATCCCATGATTAACACTCCTCTACTTCTGATTCAACTTGTTCCCAACCATCGCAAGCAGACAACAACCTTTGCAGTTCTCTACCCTTGCCAGTATTTGGTGATGTATTCTTAATATCTTCCTCAACATACGCTTTCAACCTATCTATTAAACCTAATACTGTGTACTCTTGTTTGGAATATTCTCCAGCCCAATCGGTATCAGAGGTGTCTGCGGATACGCACTTTCCGATTTCATCGTCCCAATCATCCTCAGACACATAGTCTGTAGTAGAGAGCGTAACACTCCTTGTGATTGTTTCTGTTACCTTACAATCACGTTCTATCTCTGAATTTTCTACTTGGTTCCAAGGCGCAGAGGAATTGTCTGCACCTAATGGATAATCATAGTTATTATACATTTTCAAAATCTCCTTTCTTTTTTAAATCTTTCTTTGTCTTTTCTTTTTTCGATTATACCATTTCGCACAGCACTATTCTCATATTCTTTACTGGCGGCAATTTCTTAAATCACATCGCTAACTGATTTAACTTCACTCATCAGAAAGGCATATTATCCTCTAACTGAGGTTTTTCGTCTAATTCATAGAATTGAGTAAATCTGCCGTCAAAGCCAACAAGTGATGTTCCCACTCCAACTCCACGTCCTTTTGCAAGTATCAGCTTTGCTGTCCCGTGAGTGTCTTGGTCGCTGAAATCACCCTCGTATCTTATACTGCTATTCGGATAAGCCTCAGGCCTATCAATCAAGACGATATTGTCGGCACTTTCCTCAATCTGTCCTGAGCCACGAAGCTGCTTAATATCTGGGTGTTCCTTTCCTCTTGATAACTGAGACAAGAGAATTACAGCAATTTTACATTCCTTTGCAATATTCTTTGCTGCACGTACCATATATGCTAAACTTGCTTCTACGTTGTCTCCGACTTGTGAGTAAATCTGCAAATAGTCTATCACTGCTAATTTTATACCTTTTGTTCTTACAAGCGTCCTAATAGACCTTATGGTATTATCGAATGAAATAGTTGCTCTTTCATCAATGTAAATCGGCAAACCTTTTGTCTCTCCAATAGCTCTATCAAACTGTTGCAACTGAAAACTCTCAAGTTTGCAGTTAACAATCACACTTGAGGATACACCAGCTTTTCCACTAATAACTCGTGCTGCTAATTCTGATTTTCCCATTTCAAGAGAATAATAAGCCGTAGGTTCTCCTTCACCTGCTACTTTTGTTGCTATATTCATTGCCAAAGAGGATTTTCCAACTCCTGTAAATGCAGCAATAACTGTCAACGTAGTAGGGCGCAAAAGATAGTAAGTATCAAACAGTTTAAATCCTGTTGTTAGGCTTTTCTTTTTCCCCTGAGCATTATCGTTTACAATCTCAATCAACTCATCAATAGAGTCATCAAAGGAACATATACCACTATCAGCAGTATCACTCTGTATTTCTCCGAGAGTGCTCATCGTTTTATTAACAACCTCGTCGAAATCCTCCATTGGGTCAAGAACACTCTGTGAAGCTAATTGCAGTTGTACCCATAGTTTACGTTGCTTCCACATTCTACGTATACGCTGGATATCTTGCTCTAATGTTTCAATGCTTGTAAACTTTACTACATTAAGGAAATCAAGCTCATTAAGATTAAAAGGCATATCATGTGTATTTGCATAATCAACAAGTGCCTTAATATCTGCGATTTTCTTTTGCTCTATCACACCTGAAATACACAGGAAGATAGATTGATGTACTTCTTGATAGAACATTTCAGCATTAAGCATATCGCTATACTCACTAAACTTGTCATTATGCCTCATCAGTGTAGCGAGGATAGCAACTTCCGTTTCGTCGCTATGTGGTTGAACCTGCTGCTCTCCGATAATCTTTATATTTTCTTTCGATTTCATTGCTCTTTTATATCTTTTATCTTAAAATTCGATTTTTACCACTTTTTAACCCCGTAGTATCTTTATTTCTTATTTTTAATATAACTATACTATTATAGATGTTTTCGCCCGTTAGACGACTTTGTTTTGTACTTTGCGTTCAATGATGACTATTTCCAAGAATTTACCGACATAGTCAGAAAACTTTACGTCTGTGTATCTGTACAATTTCCCTATACTCTGTCTTGAACGCCAAACATTGTTGTTGTAGCACACTTTCTTGACGAGAAAATAATAATCTACAGCCAATCCTGTTATATAAGCAGCAAGGGAAAGTAATTTCTTATCAAAGCTACAAAGATAATAGGGGGTAATTGCCTTATCGCTTGTCTTTCTGTACTCACAAATTGCTGAATAAATCTTTGCATTCCTTTCGTCTGCGAACATATCAGTTGTGATGCAATACCTACAATCAGCGAACCAATCAGTATCAAGCGTATTCAGAAGAGTGCCTATAATGATATTTTCAATTTCCTGTCTCCGTGTCATTTCCTAAAACTTTCTCCTGTGAATAATACAGGTTTGGTTAGATAACGAAGCCTATCAAGTGTACGTTCTCCATACTTCTCGCATATCTCGTCAAGAGTGAGGTTGGTTGTGAGAAGTAACAACTGCTGTCTTTTCTCTGTCAGGCTGATGACTTCTTCAAAAACGTTATGCGTTTCTCCGTAAATCTTGCCAACATCTTCTACTCCGAAGTCGTCTATGAGTATTGCACAATCACATTCTCTCAAAAGTTGTCGTTTGTCATTTATCTCATAGCCATCAAACTTAATCAAGTTTTTACGAAGATAGTATCTGAATATATTAGGCATAATCTTTTCGCAGATAAGCGACTTACCACGTCCACACTTGCCGTAACATAAAAGACCTTTATGCTTGTTGTCGGTGAGCCAGTCTGCAATGTCGTCATACTCTTGCACCCATTGCGCATCTTCGCCAACAAAGAATTCCAAGCCACGCTTTAATACGTCTTTTGCGTTTTCAAGGTTGATGTTGGCTATTTTCTTTTTCTCGATACCTGAGAATATTGATTGCTCTTTTATTACTTCCATTGCTTTATTTTCTGATTTAGATATTTGTCATCAGTGTTATTACGAAGGACTATTCCAATTTGACCTTTTTGTTTCCTTGCTTGCGCAACCAGCTCATTATATTTTGAGCTTATATTTGAAACAGATAAGTTAGCCAGCATCCAATTGTCGTTTATCTTATCAAGGAAAACTTGGAGAGCAGAAAGCAAATCGTCATCCGTAGTAGGCAGATCCCTGCTTGCTCGTGAGAATTTTAGCTGATTTATCAATCTTTTCATCTGAACAGCGTCTACAACTTTCCAATAATACTTTTCGCCTGTCTTTTTCTCGAAATATGGTTCAAAGACATTTCTTGCTTTCGTTATGATTGTTGGTTCTTTCTTTGGCTTAGTCTTAGGGTTCTCATTTTTTTCTTCTTTTGAATCCAAAGCGCTTGCGCTTAACCCTCCGTTAGGAGATATATGATTTTGGTTATATAATATACTAGTATTATGATTCCCGTTCATTTTTGAAGGGGTTACCCGTTTATTTTTGGAGGGGTTCCCGTCCAAATTTGGAGGGGTATCGTTATTTTTGGAGGGGTTCCCGTCCAAATTTGGAGGGGTATCTCTTCTCCAATATTTATGATATGCTTCTCCTAATCGATATAATGATAGGTGTCTTCGTATGGATATTTCTTCGTCGCACTTTTCAATAAGTCCTACACGAATTAAGTTTGCAATATGTCTCTTTATGCTACTGTCAGAATTTCCAGATAACATAGGTAGTTCTTCTCTTATTTTCGAAAATGAAACCCAATAGAAATCTCCTTTAGGAGTTGATTGTTTCAACAAAGCCCCTCCAAGTATGAACTTACTCATAAAGTCGAAAATGGCCATATCGTCAAAAGATAAACCCCAGCCATTTTCTACGACACTTCTTTGGTCAATATTAATCGTAAACTGCATATTTACCTCCAATCTTTAATGCGTTAATTTATACCACTTAGACATATCACATTTATCAACATTAGGCTTTATTGATTCCATTAAACCTAAACGTTCCATTTTCTTTATCGTCTTATAAATGGTTGTTTCAGACATAAATTCACAAACTTTGGAAATATAAGAAATCGGTTTTTTGTATATGTTTTTCCGTTTGTTGAAAACAAAAAATCTTTATTTGTACACGAAGTTATATAGTCTATAAAAACAGAATAAATAACTGCGATATTTATACCATATCGCTTAGTAAGTTTTGAATCAAATGTTAAAATCATAAATAAAACCTCCTTAAAAACAACTACCCTAACTCTTGGTTCTAAAGTAGACGACGAACCTCAAGTTAGGGAGTTGAATTTAAATCTAATATCTTTTTATCTTGGCGTCTACTCCAAAATTAAATATTTCTGTTATTCGCTTGTAAAGTTAATAATAAATTTTATATTAATCTAAGATTAAACTAATCAATTTCTATTAGCTAACATTTTTTCAGATATTCACCCTTATTCCTTTCATCGAACTAAGCCTTTTAACTTCTGCGGTGTAGTGCTTAATCATTGCTTCAAGTTTAAAGTCTGACCAGTGCTTCGCCTGATGCACTTTAGCTGAAAGCAATTCAAACCGCTGCATACCAATCTTGCGTATCAAATTCGCTTGATAGGCTATGAGGTGGTCCGAACTAAATCTATTACAGGCCTTACACTCGGCATGGCAATCATCTTCGTCAAAACGAATAGACATATTTTTTCGACTAAAGAAATGGCCACAATCTGCTTGCTCAAATGGTTTTATCTGACCACACGAAATACACTTGAAGTACCCACTCGGCATAGCATCACGTAAACGTATATATGCAGAAAAAACCTTGTCAAGTTTCTTAGTTAGATTAGGTTTACTACGCGTAGATTTCTTTCTATGTGTTTTTTCTTCGTTTTGAGCGCCTTTTGACTTCTTTTTGAAGTAGTATTTGTTCATCATAAAAATATCGTCTTATATCGCTTATTTTCGCATAATTCTATTTCACTCATTTTGCTCTCAAAAATAACTTCACAACCGATTGCAGTTGCAACCATAAACTCCGTATAACAACCCTGCGAATGGTTCCATTTATCCATCATAAAGATACATTCGCACTCCGTAAGTAACTGAATATCTCTCTTCATGTGTTGAGCAGTTGTTGCATTCAAAGGCAACCCATTTTCCATAGGGTTGACCACAATGTAGCCTGCTGCTTCAAGTATAACTTGCGCAGCTTTGAAAGCCTTTCTTCGCTCTTCTAAATCTTTACCACTGATAGGACCAGACAGATAACATCTATTCATTTTCTTCATTTCTTTTTCTTTTTAGCATTTCAATTTCATCTTTCAAATAGAACATAGCTTTCTCCATATCTTCTATTTGTTTATCTCTATCGTTCATACCTTTTTCGTGCTTTAATCCAGCACGCCAAATGTATTTGATTACATTACCGATATTGAAATCATAATGACGAACAATATCTATACATTCAATACCGCTTGGGTGTTGATTATAGTGTGTCGGATGATTTACGCTACTTTCCTGTTGAGCCATATCCGCCTGTCCCCCTTTCTGTTTTAGACAATTCTTCAGCTTCTTCAAACTCTATCTGTGGGTATGGTAAAATAATCATTTGTGCAAAACGTTCACCGACCTTGTAAAAATTGCCATCAGAAAGCGTCTTTAAGAACACGGCTGTTACTTCGCCACGATATCCACTATCAATTATTCCACACGAATTTGTTAACAACAAATCTTTACTTGCATTGCTGCTTCTTGGAACAATTAAACCGAAATATCCTTGTGGTATCTCAAAGGCAAGCCCACAATGATAAATAACTTTGTCGCCTATCTCATCTATACTTGTAACTGTTAGGTCAAGTCCTGCATCACCATTTTTCGCATAGTGAGGAATAGATACGTTTTCTACTAATTTCTTAATCTTTACTTTCATATTTTCTCATTTATATTATCATAAACTTCTTTCTGTAAAACTTTCCAACAACACTTAGCAACCCAACCAATCATATATGCGGCATGCTCATCGTGTATCAGACTATATTCAACTCCAAGCTCATTAAAAATTGCGTTTGCTGCATGTAGGCTTTCGTGTGCTATATGTTCGACAATCTTGCTTCCATAGAGTTTAGAGCAGTCATAAAGGACTACCAATACTCCACGTTTTCCTGTCTTCTTACTCGCTATACATGGATAAGTTGTAGCGTATGCATCCTCTGATTTCTCAAAATCATAGTCTCTGTAAACTGTAAATTTGTCTTTAACATCTTCCCAACTTGTTGCTATCCACAACTGTCTGCCGTATATTTCAATATCAAACTCTCTAATCATTTACGTTTACTTATATGCCTTAAGTTCATTATACCGCTTCTCGCTCACAAGGAATACACCTCTACCGTTAAAACGTAGCGCATAGTATTTTGCTTTGCCGATATGATAGCGAATGGAAATCGAATCGTCGTATAACTTCACGTAATCATTGATACTATAAGCTGTCATAACTCCTTCATAGAAACGGCACTCGGCACGACCTGCCCACGTTTCAAAGAAGTTATATATATCAAGCTCATCAGGAAGTTGAAGCCTTTTAGCTGTTTCATGCATATCACGTTCTATCTTTTGCGTAAAACGTGTAAAGTTATGCAGTATATCCAAAATATCACTCATTCTAAAATATTCTATTAGTTAAAATTTTTCCATTACTTTTCACACACCAAAGTTGAGAGTTTGGCTTCTCAACATCTATCTTCAAATCTGAAACCTTTCCGAATCGCTTATAGTTGCCAGCTAAATCAATAACCCAACCATCTTTGTCTTTGAAAGGTCGAATACATCTACCAACTGCTTGGTAATACCATGCAAGTGATTTGGTTGGACGTGCCAAAATAACCGTATCTAATGCAGGAAAATCGAAACCAACAACCAAAACTCCAACATTTGCAACAACCTTTATTTTCCCACTTTTGAAATCATTAAGCAACTTTTCTCTCTCTACTTTCGGAGTTGCACCAGTTACAATTGCAGCGGATACGCCTTTTATCTTTAACTTCCCAACAAGGTTCTCAGCTTCTTCGACAAAGCGAGTAAAAACTAATACTCCTTTGCGTGGAATACCATTCTTAGGCTTCAAAACTCTTAACGTTGTAGTTGTGAGCTTATCAAAAAAGCCGCTTCTTTCATATTCCAGTTTCAAAGATTTTTCATCATAGTCTGCTCCAGTTGAATTACTCATAACGTTCTCAATATTGATTGCAGTTAAGTCGTAATACTTTAAGTCAGCCAAATACCCTTTTGCAAGTAAATCTGATGTTTGACAAACGTATAATACCTCGCTAAAAATTCGTGGTCGTGTACGAGTGAGAAATTTTAGCATTGAGCCATTCATATACGAACTAAGACGATATGGTGTTGCTGTTAATCCTACGACCTGCCTATCCTGTGAATTGATGAATTTCTCATACATTCCACCTCTGCTATTAACAACATGAACCTCATCTATAAGCACATATTTAAAATGCTTGAAATCATTCATGTGATTCATTACGCTTCCGATAGTGGCAAAGGTGATTCTATTGATATCCTTACAACTGACAGAAGCAGAATAGCAAGCGCAATCAAGTATTCCATAACTCTGTAGCTTTTCAAAGTTCTGTTGTAATATTTCCTTTGACGGACATAGCACAATCAGCGGAGAATTTAATCTTGAAGCTATATCAGCTATAATTAAAGACTTTCCACCACCAGTCGATACTATTATTATCCCATTCGATTTCTTAGAACTTAAGAAAGATTTAACAGCTACGTCTGATGCTTGTTTCTGATAATCTCGAAGTGTATATTTCATTGCTCTTAGTGTGAAAAGAGAGGGGGTCGTTTTTACGATCACCCCCTCAACTTGGTTTACTTAATCCTCATCGCCAAATGGCAAATCATCATCTTCCTGCTCCCCATTTTCATTCATAGCAGGTTTTTCCACCTCTGGGAATTCAATCCCGAAAAGTTCTTTCATAGCTTCTCGGTTTACTTCTTCCTGTGACCATAACGTGTTGCGATCCCAATCTGGTATCTTCTGTGTTTTAACGAGCTTCATTTCTCCGTCTACCCATGAGTAGAACAAGAAATAGCCGTTGAGTGCAATGCGAACTGTTTCAGTGGAAGACAATTTGAAGTCTGTTGTCCCCTCCTTAACTCTTGCCGCCAAATCAGCAACTTCGAGCAAGATAGAGTTGTATGCTTCCTCGGCAGCTTTTTTCATTGCCTTGATGGCTTCGAGCGTTTCTTGCAACTCCTGCTTGCGCTTTGGAACATCGTTCTCTTCTTTCAGACAATACTCTTCACGAATCATTGCAATTTCGTGAGCATCATACTGACGAGTTGCCAATTCTCCCTCTGGGAACAAACAATTGAACTTCTCCTTGAAAACCTTTAACGGTTCTTTTGAAGACTTGGCACCTTTGCAGAGCACCATTACATCTTTGAATGTCTCTTTTGCTTTGTCGTCCAATACGAAATCAATCTTAACGGGGCGATAATTCTTTAAATCTGCGATCATAATTTTACTTTTTTAATGTTATAAAAATTCTTTATTACTTTCTATCTGTTGTTGTGCGTAAAACAGCATTTCAGACTCATGAGGACTTGGCAAGTACAAGCCACATTCTGATGCACTATAATTTCTGAACCTTTCGATTGCAGTTGTCATTTCTCCTTTGTCCAATTCTGTCGTGCTTCTTAAATAGGTTACTTGCTGTCCTCGCTTGTTAGTTCTCGTTCTCTCGAATATATCCTTATTGCATTTCTTCTTAAAGAAGTCATACTTGACTTGTTCGATGGTAAAGCCGAACTCTGAACCGAAGTAGCCTAACAACACGTGGCAATATGAATTCTGTGCCAACGAGCGAGTAGTGAGTTTATTCTTCAATTCCACATAGGCTTTCTTGCGTACCATTTCATCGCACTTCTCTTTGAAATTCTGCAAGTCGTATTCATTTGAGAGATTATACAGAGCCATTTTTTACCAGCTTATAATTTGCGAAGTGAACTGGTCTGCCAGTGATACGACTGACAGACCTTATAGTTTCTGTAATGATATTATACCTATCATTACGCAAGTCAGAGATACGAGCACCAAGACGATAACATCCATACTCTCGTAAAGCAGTAAGAGGCTCTATACTACCAAACTTTTTCAAGTGGGCGAGTATAACTTTCTTTTGGGATAACTTTTCTTCCATATCTTAGAAAGGTAAATCATCTTCGTTTTGCGAAGTTACATTGCCTTGCTGACTTTGACTCTGTTCATTTGTGCTATTTTGCACTCCTTGCGAAGTAGCAGGCTGGCTATTACTTGGTTGCTGATAGTTTCCGTTTTGTCGTTGGTAAGGAACAATGTCATATCCTACAACTGACGTGAAGTAATCTTTCTTTCCATCTTTCTCGAAAGGTCTACCATTCAAAGCAAAGGAAATTGTAACCATGTCACCAGCTTTGAAACTGTCTAACTTTGGAACATTTCGCATTACAAAGTCAAAGGCTGGATAGTTCTCAAACTTTTGCCCTGTCATAGGGTCATAGTGTGATGCGTCAAGCACAATACGCCTCTTTGTAAAAACACCATTATTCTTTGTAGGAACATCAACAGCGTTCTCTATCAAAAGAATTTTTCCACTTATTTGATTTGCCATATTATTCTTCGTTGAAAATCTTTTTATTTGTTATCAAACTCCTATTATCTTCAAGGAACTCACAAAATCGCTCGCAAATTTCTTTCAGTAATACTTTGCTTTGCTCGTGGTTATACTGGTATACTTCTGGGTATTGTACTCCTGTAATGAGAGGTGTTCGACTGGTACCGCCTTTCAAGGCGTATGCAGTGAACTCAAAAGAGTTAATCTCAGTGCACATCCCACTTTCAATGAGAGTGTATGGATATGCGTGTCTTTGCCAATACTTAGCATACTTACCGAATTCATACCGAGAAGTAGTCTTTAAGTCATAGACCTTATTCTCTCGCAATTCGTCTATATAGCCGTATAGTTCAACTTTGCTAAACTTTGTGTCAATAGTAGCTGATGTAAATACTTGGCTTAAAGAGCCTTTGAAATACTCGGCTACAGACTTACAGAAAGGTATGTCAAATAAAAACTCGAAACAATCACATGCAGCATATATAAATGTCGATGTGGCTTTCTTATATAGAGCTTCGCAGTGAGGTAAATCATGTTCTGGGATTATTGGAATTATCCCATCCAACTTATTAGCAATGCGGACATGGTTCTTATTCCGTGCATTAAACAAATCTGTCCCACTTGTTATAGTTTTGATAATAACGTTATCATTCTCACTTCTCCTGTTATGGATAATGCAATCAATGACCTCATTAAAAGCGGTACCCTTGCTTGCATTTTCCGACGGTTCATGTGGCACTCGGTTAATAGCGTCTAATAACTCTTGCTTTAGAAGAGCGTCCACTTCTTCTTGTGAGAAGTGGAGCGTATCTTCTAATTCAGAGTAGTTCTTATGCCATTTACCTTCTTCGTCTTGATAGAAGTAATTCTCTGCTTGAGTGTCCAAATATGTTTGAAATCGGTCAAGCAGAGTAGCATAAAATCTATACTTAGGCATACTTCTTACTCTTTTTGTCAAACTTCAAACCTAACTTATCGCACTTTGCTTTGACGAGCAAACCAATCTTAAGTTTGCTATCCCAAATTTGCTTTGTTTCTGCAAAGGACTTGCAGAAATCATTGGCTGTGCTCGCATCAACAATAGCTTCAACTTCTTCCTTAGCAGACTCTATCAGTTCGTCATATTCCTTGCGGACTTCTCTCTCGTTCTTTAAGTAGTTATGGTAACTATCAAAGATGTTAGTAAGAAAGTGGTTCTCTCCTGTAACAGATCCTTGTTCGTTAATGATTGTAGGTATTTCCATTGCATTCGGGAGATTGCAGGTATTCTTGGTGTATGCTTTTTCGTTTACACCCCAATACACATATCTCTTCTCTCCGTAGGCTTGCATATATCCTACCAAATCCAATTCCTTGATAAGGTCCCCAACAGAACTACCACCCATTTCTGGACGAACAATCTTTTGTTCTCCATCTTTGTCCTCTCGTTCATGAGCGATAAAAACAAGATTCTTACCCATCATGCTCACCTGCTTCAAGAAGTTGATAAACATATTCTTTCTTGCTCCAAATCCTTGAAGTGAAAGACTGTTATCACGCTTTGCCATCTTTGGCTCATTCTTAATGATGTAAGCTGACATAAAGTCAAGTGCTTTACCTGCTGTATCAATAACGATTGTCTTATACTCAGACAAATCTTCGTTGAGAGCAGCAATAACATCGTCCCATTTTTCTACTTGCAGTGTTGGTACTTGAAAAGCTCCATTTACACGTTGTACACCGCCATCAAAATCCAACAAAACTGGACTTGGTGCTGATAGACCTAATGTGGATTTTCCCATACCAGGTGCTCCATAGATAAGCACCTTAATTGTGGAGTTAATAGCCAACTCCGAAGGCTTCTTAAATAAACTCATTGCTCTTAGTGTGTTTAATTAAACAAATTATTATTATTCGCATACTGAATAAATTCAAACTTTTCATGTATTCCCAATTTCAAGTAAACCGACTTGATATGGTTCTTTACAGTATAGGGAGAGATATACAACTGCTCTGCAATTTCTTCTTTACTTACACCTTTGTAAACAAGTTTCATTACTCGTAATTCTTGTTCAGATAATTTGGAGTTGAACTTAGGGGAACATATAACTCCCTCGTGTTTACATTCTCATCTTAAAGGGCAATCAACCTTTTCAAAGTGATATCTACCACTTGTATCAATATCAGATGATGTACAATCCAATTTCCCAAAATTACATTTGCAAAATCTTCTTACCATCAAATACTGATAATAAGGGACATTTGCGCTACTTCTTGAATATTCCTTAGAGAGTGCTTTATAAGCAGCAGGGTAACATTCTCTAATTTGTCCCAAAATAGAACCTATAAGTCCAGTGTTAGACTCGTTTACAATTTGATTTTTACCATCTTCGGATTTACACCAAAGTTCTCCGTCGAATATATAGAATTCTACTTCGCCCATAACTCTTCTGCTGGTATTCCTGTAAGTTCTACAAGTACACTAATGTGTTTGTCGTTAGCTGGTTTCATTCCATAGAATATCCAATTTCTAACAGTAGTGGAAGAAACACCAGTCTTTGCAACAATCGAATTTACAAAATTTGTTTTAGGGCATTCTGCATCAGGTAACCCTTCATAGTAGCCCCGTAGGGTCATTTTTTCTTTGTTTTTCTCCATACTATTGTTTATTTCAAATACTTTTTATATTTTTGCATTGTTGTTATTTATATTGTAATGCAAAGGTAATAAATATATTTAGGTTAATCTAAGATTAAACTAAATATATATACCAACTTAACATTAATTAAGAAATGAACGAAGTACAGGATAGGTTAAACAAATTTATTGCATACGTTGGATTAAGCGTATCGCAATTTGAACAGACTACAGGCTTGGGAAATGGCTTTGTATCTAACACAAATGCAAGAATGCGCAATAGTTCAAAAAAGCTCATCTTGGCAAGATTTCCAGAACTTGATATTGATTGGCTTATGAGGGGAAAGGGAGAAATGATTAAGCCTAATACAAACATTATAAATTCATCTGGTAACAATTCGGCAAATGCTATAAATGGGAACGCTACAATAATATCAACTTCACAAAAAAGGTACAAAGAACAGATTTCAAAAGAGAACGATGGAATAGTATCTGAAACAAATGAAATCTTAAATAATATACATATAGGTGATTTGTTCAAAGAAGCAACTTCTGCTATTATAAACAACGATGATAGTATGAGAGAGTATCCTATCGGAGCAATAATTATTCTGAAGAGATTAACAGATGATAACAACATCATCTGGGGAAACAATTACTATATAGAAACGTGTGACTATAAAATAATAAGGCGTGTACAAAAAAACAATGACAAGCAGATAACAGCTTATAGTTCTAACGAAAAAACAAATCAGGATGGCACATTAATACACTCTCCTATAATAATTCCTAAAAAATCAATTATTAGCATAAGCTCAGTGCTTGGATATATAAAAAAAGAAGAAAACAATAACATAGTTTTATGAAACAGATAAAATCATCAGGTAAGCAATCAGCTAATTCAGTAAATGGTAGTAGCACACAAATAACAGGGCATAGCACTACTGTAAACAATTATTCTATGGATGAAAACCTTGAAGATTTTTATAAATCAAGTCATATAAAAGCAATAGATATAATAAAAAGTCAAAGGTTAGTAATTAGTAAGTTACAACATCAAATTGATAGAATGCAGGACCAAATTGACTCTACGCAAGAGATAAAAAACAAACTTGTAGTATTGTTAATGAAACTTTTGGGGGAAAAATGATATGCGGCTAAATTCACCTGAAGCAACAGAGATAAACAAAAGATTCTTCTTAGTAATAGATTACCTTGTAAAGAAAAAAATAATACGAGGGCTTAATACATTTACAAAGATGCATAATATAAATTACTGGAATCTTTGTACTGTAAAAAATGAGCCAGAACGTAGAGTTCTAAAGGTTGAATATATAGCATACCTTGCGAAAGACTTCAACATATCGTTAGAATATATATTATTTGGCGATACCCCTATGCGAAAAGAATAAGATACAAACCTACATAACATATTTGTTTTATTTTAATCAGAAATAATATAGTTACTTCGCATAAACACAAAAAGCCCCACTATCCATCACGGACGGTGGGGCTTACTACATAATTATGAGTTGAAAAGAGTTTTTATAAATCTGTCCAATATCTGTCCAAATATTGGACTAAATCTGGACTATTTTAATTCTGCTTCGTTAAATTGAGTTCTTTTGCGAGTTTGTTAAGTTTCGATAGGCTGATGCCTAACGTTTTGGCAAGGTCTATGTTTTTAATTTTTCCATAGTTCTCCTTTAGATATTGCTTTTGCAAATCTGTGAGGACTATTTTCTCAAAAGGTTTTCTTTCGAGTTGTGTTTTTCTGTCCAGTTCTAATTGGACATCGGGATTGAGGTTAAGTGCCTCCATTCCGCTTTGGTTAATTCCTTGTTCCGAAACAAATTTCGTTTCAAGAATTTCCAAAGCGAGTTTACAATCTTTGTCCTTTGTTAAATCTATACTCTTGCAATCAGAACAGATGATTTCCTCTACTTGTTCCCACGCTTGTTCAACACCTATCAAGCGAGCATCACGATACGTCTTTCCTAAGTTAATAAGAGGACACTTGGGACACGTTTCTATAAACCTATCGAAAAGTTCGATAGAAAACGTAATAAGCGTGTGAGCTGTGAGGATAAATGACTTTAGGTCGCTGTTTTGAATATTTTTCTTATCCAGCAACCTTTTAATAGACTGACGAAGTATGAATATGTCGTTTTTTACGCGTTCATTCACGCTATCCAAGAAGTCCATATAGAGTTGCCGTTTATCCGTTTCAGCATTCCTCATATCATTCATATTTAGCCGTTCAAAAACTTTGTATCTTTCAACAGTCGCATTGCAGAGCATTTTTACTTTTTGCTTGTAATACCCTGCTTTTTTGATTTCGCAAATAGCGTCAAGCATTACACTATTTGCTGTATCATTTGTTCCTCCTATTATTGTGTGGAACAAAGATGATATATGGTTAAATAACTCTCGATGCTCGTCGGTAATTCCTCCATAATATTCTTTGAAAACCTGCACGTTTGTATTTGGTCTAAAGTTATTCATTGTTTTTTACCTTTCTTAATAACGCATCGACAGACCGTTTGAAATATCTGTGTACGTAATCTTCTCCGTATTTGGAGATAAGAAACCAATATTGTTCTGTTGTCATATTTTTTGTATTATCTTATTTTATCGTAGGCTTCTTTGCCAAACACTTGCCACTTACCTGTGGCGTATTGTACCAAAATTTCTCCTACCTGTGCTACTAATCTACCATCTGTATGATGGGGATAAAGAATAGCGTAAGGTTTGCCGTTTTCTCCTTTCTCCACCTTTTGGATGCAAGGTAGAGAGAATATGTCATTGATGTTTCGTCCATCGAAACCTATTGTTTGTTTTATATTCATAATCTTTGTAATGTTTTGTTTAAGTTGTCTTTGTAGTATTTGACAGCATATTCCTTTGCTTCGTCTATGCTGCCAATTTTTTTTTCATATCTCTAACTATTTTTGTAAACATAAAGTTCCCTTAGGACTATAGTCTTTCTCTATGTTTTCTAATTTAAATACACCATCACCGTCAAACCCAAACAGCAACTTGTGGTATTCTTTGCAAATAGAGGTGCAACCCTTTCCGTAGAAATCGCAAGCTGTGCAATGAGTATATTCTTTTGTGAATCTGTAGTTCTTACTTCCTATTATTATTCCGTTCATTTTATCAAATCATCAGGTGTTGCTTCCCACATATCGCCCTCGTTGCCCTCGAAATCAAGGTAAACATCGCCTTGACCTTTTGCGAGTTCATCAAGCGTAGAGTGTAAGCCCACTACTACCATTGGGAACCCATCGCCTTTTTGACAGACGATGTCCCCAATTCTTAGTTCTGTTATGTTCATTCTCCTATTTCCTCGTGGTAGTTGCACAATACTTCCTTTATACGTTTTATAGCCTCTTCGGCTTGCTCTTTATTTTTAAAGTAGTTGCCCACATTCCACCTATCTTCGTCAAAGATATGAGATTCTTCTATATCCGAATGACAATCTAAAAAGTGATTTATATAGTGGTATCTTTCGTCAAAAGATGCTCTCCACCTAATCTTCTCAACTCGCTTCTCCTTAGCGTTCCATTTTAACCCTTGCTCTTTCATTTTATCAAAGAGCAGCTTCTTTTCTTCTTCTGTGGCGTGGCGAAAAGAATGTATATTCCACCCAGAGTTATAGTTATGTGCCGTATTAAAATGCGAGCTAAAACTTCCCGATGAGAAACCCTCTTTGTATATCAACATTAAATCGTCGTGTACAGAGTGTAATACATCTCCGTCCTCGAAATCTTTTTCGAATATTACTATCCCGTCTTTAATAGTCGCCTTGCAACCATCGGGGATAGCGCACATATCCCCTGCGTTGAATTTTACTTCCA
>QWCO01000487.1_pt1 | contig 17818 bp, 13 predicted proteins | sample 1972611 | NCBI WGS metagenome assembly QWCO01 (sample SAMN09866706, study PRJNA288562) | Human oral metagenome isolate term1_saliva, whole genome shotgun sequencing... | reverse complement strand
CACGCGACTTGGCTGGTTCAGGCTCTCGCCCATTGACCAATATTCCTCACTGCTGCCTCCCGTAGGAGTCTGGTCCGTGTCTCAGTACCAGTGTGGGGGATAAACCTCTCAGTTCCCCTACCCATCGTTGCCTTGGTGAGCCGTTACCTCACCAACAAGCTAATGGGACGCATGCCTATCCTATACCGAATTTCTTTCCTCACTTCTTGATGCCAAGCTGTGAGCATACGCAGTATTAGTCCGTCTTTCGACGGGTTATCCTCCTGTATAGGGCAAGTTGCATACGCGTTACGCACCCGTGCGCCGGTCGCCACCCAGATAGCAAGCTACCTTGTGCTGCCCCTCGACTTGCATGTGTTAAGCCTATCGCTAGCGTTCATCCTGAGCCAGGATCAAACTCTTCACTGTTATATTTTGATTTGTTTGTTTCTTTGTCTGGCTTATTTAGGATGTCTTTCCTTTCGTTATTTATTACCTAGTTTAATTGACGGTTAGATTTCTCTAAACGTTTCTTGTACTACACTTCTGTATAAATTGTCAATATCAAATATCTCAAAGATCTCTCTAATGTTAATTAGTCGCAATCACTTGCCTGACTAACCTTATCGGCTTTCGTTTTCTTAAGCCCTTTCGCTCCCGACCGCCCCGCTCGCTTGCGTCGGCTTCCCTGTCGTTTGCGAGTGCAAAGGTAATACAAACTTTCCTTTCCCTCCAAATATTTCTGCAAATTATTTTTCTAGGCACTATCCCGTTTTTAATTAAGCTCATTAATGTCAGAGGTTTAACTACGGAAAATTATTTTCAGAAAGTTTCAACAAGGTCGAAGAGTAGTACGACGAACTAACTAAAACAAGTACGACGTACTAACTAAAATAAGTACAACGTACTGACTGGAATGAGTACGACGTACTCGTTATCGGGAGTACGACGCACTTACTTGAGACATCTAACTAGATGCACAATTCTTGTTATTGCTAAAGCGTGGATAAATAATTATCTTCGCTCAAAGAATATATACAAATACAGTTAATTCAAATGAAACATCAGTTTGTTACCCTGATTACGGGTAGTCTACTACTGCTTAGCTGTGGCACCCACCCTAGCACAGAGCCTAAACTCAAAATCAAACCTCAGAAGCCAACTAAGAAGGAGCAAAAAGAGCCCGAAAAGAAAGAACAAAGCAACATCTCGAAAGAGATGCTCCAATTCTTCCGCAGTCATCTCGCTGGCACAAAAGCCAACCTTCCGCAAGGCGTCCTAACAGCTCAACAGCTAGAGCAAGCCGAACAAGAAGTGTGGAATATTTGGAAAGAAGCCAATAGCTCTGACATCCGTCAATACCTCCCCAATAAGACAACTCTTCAAATCAGCTCAATGCCACGCAACGAATGGAAATTGCCTGATGAATTTGATGGTGGCAATCGCTATCCAGCCGTACTACCATTCTATTGGGGCTATAAAGGAGCTAAGCCTAGTGAAGGCTTTCCTCTCTTCGTCTATATGCACGGGTCGGGAGGCAAAGACCAAGAATGGGCAACGGGCTTACAGCTAGCAACGTCATTCCAAGATGGGCCTTCGCTCTACTTCATTCCTCAAATTCCTAATGAGGGCGGATTGTATCGCTGGTGGCAACGCTCTAAACAATTTGCGTGGGAACGCTTATTTAGATTATCCCTAGCCTCTGGAGAAATTGACCCGCACCGCATTTATATCTTTGGCATTTCGGAAGGTGGTTATGGTACTCAACGCTTAGCCTCTTACTATGCCGACTATCTCGCTGGAGCTGGTCCGATGGCTGGGGGCGAACCTCTACCTAATGCCCCAGTGGAGAACTGCGAACACATTGCCTTCTCACTACGCACGGGAGCCAATGACACACAATTCTATCGCAATAAATTTACTCAAAAAGCGAAAGAGGCTTTCGACAAACTTGAGCAAATGCACCCCGGCAAGTTCAAGCATAGAATAGAAGTTATCCCCGGACGTGGTCACGGAATAGACTATTTTCCTACAACCCCTTGGCTCAGACAATATGCACGCACAGCACAACCTAAGACGGTACATTGGGAAGATTATCCTGTAGATAACCAATATCGTAAGGGCTTCTATAATCTTGAGCCACTCAAACGCCCAACGAACCAAACAGAGCGCTGCTACTACGAAGAAGAAATCAAGGGGCAGACGATTGATTTAAGAATACGCATTCCAGAGTATCACACCACAGAAGCAACTGAAATGTGGTCACTTCCTCTTAGCTTTACACGTTCGTACACAGAGGCTACGGGCGGTAAAATTCGTCTTTATCTAAGCCGACAACTTGTAAATCTAGACCAAGAGATTATAGTTCGTCTCAATGGTAAAGAGGTTTATCGAGGAGTATTGCAACCCAACTACTCTGCCCTTGCATCAAGTTGCGCGCTCTTTGGCGACCCACTACGCCTATTCAGTGCGATGCTTGAGCTAAGCTACTAGGTAGCATTTGTACCTGCTGGGAGGAGTGCCGCCCCTAAAGCAGTTTGTTGTACCATGCTAGTACGAGCATGGTGCAACAAACAAGTTCAACTTCAACAACAATCCTAACAATGCTTCGTAAAATCATATTCTGCTTGATGCCTTGGAGTTTCTCCGTAATGCTCTATGGACAAGTCAAAGATAGTATCTCCTCTACTTTTTTAGTTGCCCATTATGATTATACTTGCCGGACTTCTGATAATAAGGGAGAAAATCATATAGTGAACTATGGGCTTACCCTGCAAGTGGCTCAAGATATGGCCTGCACTATGGGGCAGAAGCGCCACAATGGAGAAAATGACAGGAGTGAGCAACTACTCTATGTGCCCACGACTTGGCAGAACTATCCTGAGGGAAAGATAACTTCAGTCGAGACCATCCCTCCTTATCGCTATTTGACCACGGAAAAGATGGGCGAGATAAAATGGACATTACTAGCCGAACGCGATACCATTTGCGGACTACCTTGTCAGAAAGCAAGCGGAACGTATGGCGGAAGAGCGTGGACAGCATGGTTTACCGAAAAACTGCCCACTCGTTTTGGTCCATGGCGATTGGGAGGTCTGCCTGGTCTGATTGTCCGTGCGATGTCAGCCGACAGTATTCATCGTTTTGAATGTAGTAAGGTGGAAACCGTGAAAGAGGCCATTACTTACACTGTGCCAGAAGGCTGTATAAAGTCTGCACGTGCCCAATTTGTAAAGTTACGCAACCGCATCTTTGGGAATCCGAACTACATTTCTAATCCATCGTATTACATCAAGCCTACAGAAATAGAAAGTATGGCAGTGATAAAGGGAATGGTACTATTAGGAGGGACACCTATTGATATGAAACCTGCAAAATTTCAACCCTTAGATTTCTAATCATCCGGCCATGATATGACTCGTTTGTGGTTCTTTTTACTTCTCTTAGTTGCTCCCCTCCGTGCTGCGGATGCCCAGACACAAACAATAAGTGTAAATGGGCAGGCTCGTTGCGGGACAGAAAAGGTTGTAGGAGCTCTTGTGACTATGCTTCAACCGGCTGACTCCAGTATTGTCGCCTATACGACAACTGACAAACAAGGGTTCTACAACCTAAAGGCTACGACTCAACTCAGCGAAGTACTCCTTAGCATATCAGGCTTTAATATCAAACGGAAAACGACTCGTATCAAAGCGCATTCGCAAACATTTGACTTCCATGTCGAGGAAGAAAACAGAATACTGCGCGAAGTCGTGGTTAAGTCGCAAAAACTATGGGGGAATCGCGATACGCTCAACTACCTCGTTTCGGCCTACACGCGTGGCAAAGACCGTTCCATAGGTGATGTGCTCAAGAAACTGCCTGGTATCACCATCGAGGACAATGGCGTGATTAAATATCAAGGCAACCCTATCAACCATTTCTACATTGAAAACCTTGACATGTTGCAGGGACGTTACAATCTCGCCACACAGGGTATCAAAGCCGAAGATGTCGCCACAGTACAGGTATTAGAAAATCACGAACACATTCGTTCACGACAGGACCAAACGCCCTCCGAGCGTGCAGCTATCAATCTAAAAATCAAAGATAAAGCCAAGGGAATATGGAGCAAATCAGTAGATTTAGGTGCTGGACACAATCACGATGAAACATTGTGGGAGGCTATGCTCCAGACCATGTACTTCGGTAAGGGCAAGCAGCACATGTTGCGTTATAGTGGTGACAATCTGGGACGTTCCCTAGAAATGGGCACTGACCATTATGGCTTCTCCTCAGAGGGAAACTCTCGTATGGTTTCTCTTGTGGAACACTCCTCACCGCCAATAGGCAATAGTTTATTTGGCTATCGCCATAGCATCAATCTCAACAATTTAGCAAAGCTCTCCGACAGCATTACGATAAACTACAACCTCAATTACAGCCACAACTTCGCCAGTGGGCACTCTTTCTCACAAACCACTTACTTTTTACCGAATGGTGAGAAGCAGTTGCTTATGGAAGATATAGCCGATCGCACGCACACTCACTCGGCGAATATTCAACTCATCTACGAGATGAACCGTCAGCGGCGCTATCTCAAGAATGCGTTCTCGCTCTGGGGACGGTGGAATGAGGGGCGAGGAGAGATTCTTTCGGGTCATCAATTCCACCCCCCAATACCGAACGGAACTAGTGGAGATACCTCCATCTCACAGGCTTTGCACTATCGTTCACTGGGAGTGACCAATCGCACCCATTGGGTGTACCGCACGGCAAAGGGAGGAGGTTTTGAGTGGACCTCTACCAATCGGGTTTCAAAGACACCACAAACCCTTATCATTACGGGCGAGAGGCCTGCTCATCAAGACATAGAAATCACAGCCATTTCCACGAGCAATAGTTTTAGATTGCTACGCGACCTTCGTTCTAGCAAATGGACGCTTTCCTCCTCAGGAAATTTGAATAGCAACTATACCATACTCACTTCGGCACTCACTCATCCCAATATGCCTGTGGCTCCTCATGGAGATATGAATCACTTGCATACCAGTATAGATTTGGGGCCTGTAGCACAATACACGAGTGGAGACTTCCAATCCAAGCTCAGTCTGCCCATAGCTTTGACCTACACCACCCTCCACAACGCTGCTGTTGAGGGCGAGGAAACGGATGCTCACCGCCTGCGTTTATATTTGCAACCTTCGTTTTCTTTACATTGGAAAGCCAGTGATTACTTTACGCTCAACGCCAATACTCACTATTCAGTCAGTGAGACCCCTTGGAGAAAACTTCTCACAGCCAATGTGATGCAAAACTATCGTAGCCTTTCGCGCTATCGTGCTACACTTGACAACAGTTATAATGCAGGTGCTCATTTCAAAGTGACGTTCAAAGACATCTTCTCAAGTGTATTTGCCCATTTAGAGGGCAATTGGCAGCGTTCGTGGAGTGACATCGCCTACGGAACTACCCTTGATGAGCAGGCGCATACGATTCTCGAGGCAGCGTATATGCCCAATCATAGTAATCGTTATATGCTGACGGCTTATGGGCGCAAGGACATTGATTGGCATACACTACAAATAGAGCTCTCGGCTACCCGCTCATGGGGAGAGAGTGAAATGTTGCGCCAATCGGTACTCACCACTTATCGCACCACAGGCTATGCCCTACAAGGCACGCTGGCATTCGATATCGCGAGTGGATATCGCTTGGATTATAGAGCTACATGGCAGCGACAACGTTCGACGGCTCCTCAACAGACATTCACCTTCGACGAACTAAGTCAACGTGCAGAATTGAGCCTCCGCTTGCTCCCTTCGCGTCTATTCTTGAATCTCCACGCCAGCCATACACATAACAGCAGCTTGACCTCAGAACGTAAAGACTATCTTTTCATTGGTAGTAGTCTGCAATTTAAGCTCTCAAAGAAGGTGGAATTCAACCTCAACGGTGATAATCTCACGAATATCCGCAGTTATAGTTCTCACTCCATAGGAGATATGGAGAACTACTATTCAGAGTATTATCTTCGCCCATTATCCATTACCCTAACAGCACATATATATTTATAGAGACCATTGTATCATGAGACCGCCCGACGGTCTCCAAAAGAACAAGTAAAACTTGTCCTTTTGTGGAGCTTTGCATAATGCGGTACACTATATAAAGCAAATAGGCTGTATTAAGGATTTCTCCTTAATACAGCCTATCCCTTTTCTTTGATTACAGAGTATTACGCTTCTGCACTTTGCTCCTCATCGCTCCACGCTAGGGTCGTCCCATAAATTTGCTCTAGACGACCGAAGAGCTTAGGCGCTTCATCAGCTCTCAGACTCAAGGATAAGCGACAACTCTCCAGAAACTCTTGCTCCAAAACGCGCGCATCCCAATCCTTGACCAAACGCATAACCTCGCCCATCAGCTCATAGCCAAAAGCAACCGTAAACACACGCTCAACGATGCGTTCAACCTTTTTGGCAGTAGAGAGTGCTTCTCGTGTAGCCTCTCTATAAGCCTCTATAAGACCCGATGTGCCGAGTTTAACACCTCCAAAATAGCGAATAACAACGGCTACAACCTCCGTAACATTAGCACTCAACAGCTGACCAAGGATAGGTTTACCTGCCGTTCCCGAAGGCTCTCCATCATCATTACTGCGTGTCGTCGCCCCATCTATACCCAAGCGATAAGCCCAGCAAACATGGCGTGCATCGTAATACTTTTGTCTCAGGCGAGCGACCTCGGCAAGCGCTTCTTCCTCTGTCCTTACAGGGATAACGTATGCTATGAACTTACTCCTTAGCTCGGAATATAAGCCCTCTGCCGTCTCTTCCAGACTCCAGTATGACGCTATTACCTCTGACATATCCAACTATTGCTCATCTTTGGAGCGCAACTGCATATTATATAGCTGCGTATAATATCCCCCCTTAGCCAATAATTCGTCGTGTTTGCCCTGCTCTACAATCTGCCCTTCATGTAGAACGCATATCATATCAGCATTGATAATGGTCGATAGTCTATGCGCAATAACAATAGTCGTACGGCTATGCATCAAGTCTTCGAGAGCCTCTTGAACAAGTCGCTCACTAGCGGTATCGAGTGCGCTCGTAGCCTCATCAAGTATCATAATCGGCGGGTTCTTATACACCGCACGAGCAATAGAGAGTCGCTGACGCTGTCCGCCAGAGAGCTTACTACCTCTATCTCCGATATTAGACTCGTAGCCCTCAGCCATACGCTCTACAAACTCATCAACGTGGGCGATGCGTGCTGCCTGCTCAATATCAGCCTGCCTAGCATTATCTGTACCAAAGGAGATATTATTAGCAATCGTATCATTAAAGAGAATTGGGTCTTGATTAACATTCCCAATTAGGCTTCTTAGGTCTGTGAGCTTCAAGGCACGCACATCTGTACCATCAACCAAAATCGCCCCCTCTTCCACATCATAGAAGCGAGGTATTAGGTCCACGAGCGTCGTCTTACCGCTACCACTCTGCCCTACCAAGGCGACTGTATGCCCCTTAGGAATAGTGAGATTGATATCACGCAGAACCCATTTATCTTCATAACGGAATGAGACATGACGCAATTCAATACATTCCTCAAAGCTCAATTTTTGAGGACATTCAGGGTCTTGGATACTATTCTCTGCCTGCATAATCTCATCAATACGCATCACCGAGCCCATACCCTTGCGTATGGCATAAATACCCTTAGACAAGTCTTTCAGCGGATTGATTAGGCTGTAGAAGATAACGAGATAGTAAATAAATGTAGAAGCGTCAATGCCTCCACTACCGCTGACAATAAGCACACCTCCATACCAAAGCACTATCGCAATGGTCATTGTTCCGAGAAACTCACTCATAGGATGCGCTAGTTGCTGACGTCTAAAGAGCGACATTGTACTCTGACGATGGCGGTCATTAGCTTCTCTATAACGCTTGCTCATCCACACTTCACTCGTGAAAGCCTTGATAATGCGCAAGCCTCCGAGCGTTTCCTCTGTCATACTCAAGACGCTCCCCCATAGCGACTGCACGGTAAGGCTATCACGCTTGAGCATACGCCCCACACGCCCCATAATAAAGCCTGCTATCGGCAGGAGAATAAAGACAAAGAGCGTGAGCTTCCAGCTAATGAGAATCATGCTACCTAAGTAGACGATTATCATGATTGGGTTCTTCAGCACAAGGTCAAGGCTACTCATAATAGAGTTCTCCACCTCGGCCACGTCGCCCGATATACGGGCTAACACATCGCCCTTACGCTCACTAGAGAAATAGCCTAGAGGGAGTGCAAGGAGTTTATCGTAAAGCGCAACACGCATATCACGCACAATACCTGTGCGGATAGGTATCATCGCATAGAGAGCCAGATAAGCACTCCCCACCTTAAACCCAGTCATCACGACTAGATAAACACTCAAGAGCATGAGCGTATAGGGGATACCGTGGCTATCTGCTAGCTGACCAACGTAGTAAGAGAAATTATTATTGAGAATATCTGCTGCTCGTGACCAATCTCGGACATTCAGAAAGGAGATATCCGCAAAGTCCATAAGCCCCTTAGCACGCTCATCTATTTGGAAGAGTATGCGCAAGATGGGCATCACAAGGGCAAAAGCAACTAGATTAAGTATCGCACTAATGATATTAGCGACTACACTTAGAAGGAGATACCGCTTATAGGGCGGTACATAACGTCTTATAAACCGATATAAATCTTTCAAAATCTTGTATTCATGAAAGGCGAGAGCCACTAGAGACCATTGCATTGTACGGCACTCGCTGCGTTATTATCGACATTCAGGCTTGGTCATTTACAAAAGTAAACTCCCTGCGCCTTCAGTCTCAATGCCTTGCGATTACCGCATTCTGCAAAGCTCAAAAAAGCGATGGCTTAGTGGCTACTTTGTATCATCTTTGTAACGGAAGATTAGAGTGAAGAGCACGGCGACAAGGGCTGCATAAGCCGCAAAGATATGCCATGAAGTCTGCCACCCATGTATTTTAGCAAGAGCGTCCGTTTGATTATTGACAAAGTGGTCAATGATAGCACCTGCAGCAAACGAACCAATCGTAGCACCGATACCATTAGTCATAATCATAAACAGGCCTTGCGCACTTGAGCGGATAGAGTTGTCTGTCTCCTTATCCACGAAAAGAGAGCCCGACACATTGAAGAAGTCAAAAGCCACTCCGTAAACAATCATACTCAAGAGGAAGAGCCAAACACCCGAACCCGGATTACCGAAGCCAAGTAGAGCAAAGCGCAGTACCCACGCACACATAGCTATCAGCATCACATTGCGGATACCGAAACGCTTAAGAGCAAAAGGAATAAGTAAGATGCAGAGCGTCTCCGACACTTGAGAGACAGAGATAAGGATATTGCTATGCGTTACCCCGAAGGTACCTGCATACTCAGCTACATCATTGAAAGCTCCAAGATAAGGATTTGCAAAACCGTTAGTTATCTGCAAACAAACACCTAGAAGCATTGAGAAGATGAAGAAGAGTGCCATCTTAGGTTGCTTAAAGAGCGCAAAAGCTCTAAGCCCCAAAGCATCTACAAGTCCCTTACCCTCAGACTTGCTCACAGGGCAATGTGGCAAAGTAAAGGTATAGGCAAACATGAGCAAAGCTACTAAAGCCGAAGCTAAGAACTGAAAGCTAGTAGCCTCCAAGCCAAGAACACTCACCAAAATCATCATACAGATGAAGCCGACAGTCCCGAAAACACGGATTACGGGGAACTCCTTGATTAGGTCTAAGCCATTAGACTCTAGCACAGAGTAAGCCACCGAGTTGGACAAGGCTATCGTAGGCATATAGAAAGCTACGCTTAAGCTGTATAGGATATAGAGCGGTAAGTACTGAACAGACTCAACCTGCTGCGTGTACGCCCAAGCGCCACACATGAAGAGGGCGGCTAAGAGGTGACAAATACCGAGCAGTCTCTGCGCTGGTACCCATCTATCCGCTACAATACCCATTAAGGCCGGCATAAACAGAGAGACAATACCCTGCATACCATAGAAAGAACCTATCTCAACACCACTAAAACCTATTGAGCCCAAATAGCGACCCATAGAAATGAGGTACGCGCCCCAAACGGCAAACTGCAAGAAGTTCAGTATGATTAACCTTAGCTTGATACTCATAACTTCTAGAATTATTTGATGAATATGCTATTACTTAAACTTAGATACTGTGACGCCTATCTTCAGGGCGGCAGCATCTTTCTTGAAGCGCACGAAGCTAGGGAAGAGATATTCATGAATAGCCACCGTAGTTACAACGTTATTCCCTGAGTTAGCCACCTGACGCTCTACGGGAATAACTCTTAACTCCAAATCGGCATCAACGACCCACTTAGAGCCATTATAACTCGCATGGTGCTTGAGGTGCTCAGTAAGCAACCTACTGATATTACTGAAGTTGTAATACTTTGCATTAGCTACATAAGCCGAGCTTAGGTAACTCACTGCCGCTGCCGTACGCTCAGTAAGACCTTTCTTAAAGTAAGTAGCCAATGAATCCTTAGGCATCAGCATCATATAAGGAGGAGGGTCAAGGCTCAAATTAGCTGGATTATCTATTTCCAACTTAAACTGAGTGTCTGCTATCGAACGGTCCTTACCTATCTGAATATCCTTAGGCTGATTTTGGAGTAAGCGTTCAAGCTCTGTATGAGCAAGGCGGATAGCTGGCAGAACGCCTGCTGGGCCTTTGCTATAGAGGTAATTACTTTGAGGATCAAGGAGCGCATTTAAGTTCTGATGCTCAATACCATCTATACGGCTCGTGAGCTTCGTATTGATAAAAGCTTCATGAGCTTGGCGAATGCTGTCGCCCTCCTTATAGTGGTAGTGTACGACTAAGTTTGTAGTCTTAACCTTGAGCACGGCTCCTCGCCCTGCACTTGTGGTTACATACAAACCGCCTAGAACCTTCTTAGAGAAATTTTCCTGAGTATCGAAGTCGCTAGGGCTTGTGCGTGAGCGGTCATACAAACGCTGACCTAGTTCATTAGATAGCTTAAGGCTAATAGCGTAAGCAACTGCTGACTTCTGTACGACACGGCGCACCGTATCACTCGCATAGCGTACAATCTGCTCTCCTAGCAAACGTGAAGACTCGGCATAGCTCGATAACTCTTGCTTACTGCGCTCTCCCCCAGTAAATCCGGCAGGAAGCTCATAGACAGATACCTGCATAGGCGCACGAGAAGAACCTAAGAAACCCTCCTGACGAGGCAATAATAGCTCAAGTCTTACGCTGTCTATCTTTCCTCCTTCGGGCGTGTGAGAGAACGAAAAGCCCGGAGCCGTGCGTAGTTGTGTGGCAAAGTCAGCCTTAAAGTCGCCATAGGTAGCATCTGCATAAGCTCCTAAAAGACCATCAGTGCTAAATCCATTATACACATCAGGCTGAACCTCCGTAGACGCTTCAAACTGGAGCTGATACTGCTCACTCTCCACCTTATCTCGTGGTGTCTGCACGCTCTCCCCTAAGTTCGAAAGCGTATCATCGCAGCTTGCTAGTAGAGCTAGTGAAAGCCCTAAGCCAACTACTGCACGTGCCATCATTTTCATGACCTTATTATAACTGTTCGTAAAAGTTGTTGTAAACCTCTGCTGGGTGTTCTGCACCGGGGTAAGCAAGGAAAGGCTTGCCACTCTTAGCGATAAACTCGGCTAGACTAGGGCTAATCTGCTCACTACCCTGCACCACTGCATCGGCATGACTAATAGCGAGCTTCATCAGTGCTTCGTAATCCGTCTTACCCTCCATCACTGCATAATCTTCTTCTGCAATGCCGTCGCTCTTTAGCTTGGCAAAGAGGTCAGTAGGTATTTCCACTGCTTGCTCTTCATTATAAACGCTCACAACGAGTTTCGCAGTATTGAGCGCCTCATCTTGATTATAAACCTTTCGCAGATAAAGCATAGACAGAGCTGTAAATGCACCATGACAATGAATAAAGCCCGGCTCCCAACGCAATTTCTTAATTGTCTCAAACACTCCCTGAACAAAGAATAGTGAGCGTTCGTCATTATCATTCGGGCCCTTCGCAGATACTTCCAAGCCTGTTTTACGCTTGAAGAAGTCGTCATTATGAAGGAAATAAACCTGCATACGAGCCGATGGAATAGATGCTACCTTAACAATAAGGGGATGGTCTCTGTTGTCGATAGTTAGGTTAATACCTGATAATCTCTGCACTTCATGCAGTTGATTACGACGTTCGTTAATTGTGCCATAACGAGGCATAAACAAGCGCACTTCATTTTTATCATAGTGCTGCATATACTCTGGCAGTTCGCGTGAAACCTTTGCTATTTCCGACTGCTCAACATAAGGATAAATCTCTTGAGAGATATAAAGTATTCTTTTTAATGCCATTAGTGCTTATAATTCAACATGAGTCATACCCATACCTCAGATATGACTATAACATTCCTAAAATTAAATCTTTGCAAAGATACGAATAATAGCTGACTCTGTAAGCCTCCGCCTTAGGGCAAGTCAGCGTAAGCGCATGAAATAATAGACATAAATGATTACGTAATGAAGATAAAAAGGTCCTGCAAAGGGACGGCACCAACCCACGCAAAAAAATCATAAAATAATGCGCTCAACAAAATCATTGTATTTACATCAATAGACAGAGAAGAGCCCTGTAAGGGCGATACTCCTTCAAAGCCCAAGGCGCAAGCCCTGGGTTAGTCATTGGAACATATTTATTGAGCCCCAAAGGGGTGGCACAATTCTGTTCAAGACAAATGCTCACGCTGTTAGTGCCGCTCCTACGGAGCTCTTAATAGTTGTATCGCATGTGTACCCAGGGTTCCATTTCGGGCTTTGCCCTCATTACACCCTGGGCTATGAAAAAGTGTCGTGCCTAAAGGCACTCATACCTGCATCGCCCAATAAATTCAACAGATTGCGACAGATGGACGATTAAGTTAGTCCGCAATGAGCCCTGCAAGGGCGACACCCTTTCATAGCCCAGGGCGCAAGCCCTGGGTTAATTGTTTCCACCACATTTTGAGCTCCGTAGGAGCGGCACAATCATTTAATCTTGGAGATATGGTTATTGCAACATTCAAGTAACCACTTTATTTCTTCTTCCATAGTTCGGTATCGATGATGTTCGTGCTGATTTCTGATGTATTTGATTGTTCGCTCAATACCAGAGGGACTGACTGAAAATGCACCATAGCCATTTTGCCAAGAAAAAAGACGATAATGAGGATGTATTGTTTTCAACCATCTAGATGTATTTGCCTTTATATTTCGAACAAATTCACTTATAGATAAGTCCTTACCTAAATTTAGAAGTATGTGTATATGGTCAGGCATTCCTCCGATAGCAAGGATTGGACACCTCAAAGAATCAGTATAGTTATTAATATAGTGATATAGGCGATTGATGTCTTCGCCCTGTATTTTAGGCGAGTTATATGCAATGTGAAATACTAAATGCACATAAAGTTGAGAAATGGATTGTCCCATATTGTATGATGCTTTGTATAACGCAAATATAATCATCCTGACGCGCTTGACAATACTTTTCATCTGTTAGTGCCGCTCCTACGGAGCTCATTCTGCTTTTGTCTGTGTGTACCCAGGGTTCCATTTCGGGCTTTGCCCTCATTACACCCTGGGCTATGAAAAAGTATCGTGCCTAAAGGCACTCATACCTGCATCGCCCAATAAATCCAACATACAAACGGTTAAGTTCGTCCGCAAAAAGCTCTGCATAGGGCAAATCCTACCAACCTTACGATGTAAAATCATTGGACTTACATCAATAGACAGAGAAGAGCCCTGTAAGGGCGATACCCTTTCAAAGCCCAGGGCGCAAGCCCTGGGTTAATTGTTGCCACCACATTTTTGAGCTCCGTAGGAGCGACACTAATAGAGTGTATAAACTATTTCGGGTTTTAGTTAAATTCCATTGCTAAGTACATGTAACCACTTCAGTAATTACGCGTAAATACTAAAGCGAGTGCGTCGTACTCATTGTAGTAAGTACGTGTACTCATTATCGTAAGTACGTGTACTTACCGAAGTGAGTGCGTGTACTTATTTTAATGAGTACACGTAAATACATTCGGACTTACGCATACTTAAATTTATACTTGCACTTACCTTTCTGGAGACTTCAACCGTGGTCTGTACAAACTACACGTGTAGTCTCTTCAAACTTCAGCTGAAGTTTGTACAGACTTCGCCGAGGTTTTGAGTTTAGGAAAAGCGTACACTTTATTTTAGATGCGTTTAGATAGATGTTGCGATGCGCTAAAAGAGATAAGCGAAGTTTATGGACAGTACTATTCCGTGCAATACATCTCAGTGAGGAGCTTACGGAGCCTTTGCGCATCGTCGTCTGTAAGCGTATCTAAGCGACCTTTTAGCCGTTTTTTATCAATAACACGAACTTGGTCAATGGCTATCTGTCCCTCTTTCCCTTTTACACTGACCGTCAGCCGAAAAGGATAATAGGCTCTCACCTGAGAAGTTAAGGGAGCAATGACAACCGTACTCAGATGCTCATTTAATTCATCAGGACTAATGATAACGCAAGGTCTCGTCTTATTGATTTCAGAGCCTTGCGTAGGATTAAGATCAACCCAATAGATATCGTACCGTTTCATGGTCGCCTCTAAATTACCACTCCTCAAGAGCTTCGTCCTCGAATACTTCAGGGATTAACAAATCATCATCATTATTTTCACGCATCATCTGAGCGGCCTCACTCCAACCTGCACGAGCAGATTCTTTCTTAATGAGTATCCCCTCTGAATGCACTTGAAGCGTTATAGGACTACTCTCACAGAGACCTAGAGCTTTTAACAAGCCTTGAGGGATAATAACCCCTCGGCTATTTCCAATCTTGATTATACTTGCTTTCATTTTGAGTAATCATTAGTTATTACAAAGGTAATAACATTTATAATAGCAATAGCTTTTGCTCTTGTAAGGGACCAAGACAAGCGCATCAAAATTCAGGCTAATATATGAGTGCCGTAGGCACGGTACTTCTTCAAAGCCCAGGGTGGAATGAGGGCAAAGCCCGAACTGGAACCCTGGGTATACACAGAGGGAAAAGAAGATGAGCTCCGACAAGGAGCGGCACTAACAGAGCTAGTATTAGCTTTGCGTTGCGGTTGTGCCGCCCCTACGGGGCTCAATAAATGTGTTCCAATGATTAACCCAGGGCTTGCGCCCTGGGCTATGAAAATGTATCGCCCTTGCAGGGCTCCTCTACGTCTCCCCAATCAATTACTTGGTTATTTTAATGTGTTTGCCCTAGTAAGGGGGTGGCACCCCTGCGAAGCAACAGCAAAATGCGGTGCAAGAATAATTCTTGCACCGCATTTTTATCAATCCTTATTCTCTACTCTACGTAGAAATATATAATTCTTATCGCTCTTGTGTCGTGAATGGTCGGACAGGGAAACGAATTTGGGTATATGAATCGCTTACCCTCATATCCAAGGTCGTCCACAACCCATTAGGAGCATCAAAGACAGCCAACTGACTATCTCCTAGATAGTAGACTGTAGGAGCATTATTCCAAGCATTAAATACAGCACTCCAGCGTGGTTCGGTTGCAAAATAGTTTTTATCACTCCTACTCATTGAATCATAGGCATCAGGCTTACTGGCGTTCGTATATGTTGTAAAATTACGAGGGAGGATACGTATATCCTTACGCTGATTAGCTGTATTATTCCAGAAATCCTCATTTGCTATATCGTCAACAGTCCCTACAAAACCAGCACCTAACTGAACAGCTTGTATCGTTAACACTAAATTCTCATATAGTGCCCATGCACCATTTCCAGAAAACGTCTTATCATACGCTCGATAAGGATGTTGCCTTCTAGCAAAATTAGTTTTGAGCAAATGAGAGGCAACCTTTATATATTTTGAGCCGATTTCCCGTGAACCCTCACCATACTCCATTTTATATCTGTAGGCCGTACGATACTTCTGAGAACCGCCGAAATCAGTCAAGGCAAGTGCATACCTAATTTTCTTTTCTGTATCTACTTTAGATGAGAACTTTGTCCAACTCTTAACTTGACCAAGCTGAGCATAGACACCCTCGCCATTCACAGCCTCTCCCCCAACCGTATTAATTGCGGCCGCACCTTCATAAGGAATAACGCTACTCCATTGGGCGTGCGTTGGCAACTTATAAGTTCGTCCTTCTGATGAGAGAGAAACCTTTTCAGCTTCTTCGTAAAGCAAGAAGGTAAATGAATTAACTCCATGCTCCGTATCAAAAACATTTGAAGAGCCTTGAGGAATCGTCCCACCGGGTTGGAATTGCTCAGGATTTTTACGCTTCACATTATACTCCGCCATATAGTCAAGGGGAGTATATGGATTATAGTATACAGCATCGAAGTAAACAGCACGACCTTGACCAGCGTCCTTAGTATGCTTCTTACCATAGATATAAGTGTGAGAAGGCTGGAGCACCTTAGCCGAAGAGCTTGAACCCGTCTCGGCAATCAGCGTTGTATGGCGGTTCGTTGCACCCTTGACAGGCACAGCCCAAAAGAGAATAGACTGCACGCCTTGTGGCAAGGTCGCTTTATTTACTCTCGCAGGGTTATTGCTATCCGCAAAAATCGTTGTTGTTGAACCACTACCACTTACTTGAAGTACAGACCCTCCATTAGGTGCATTAAAGACTTTCTGATATTCAGGAGTATTAGCATCTAAAGCACGATACTCACGAGCGGTACTTGCTGTCTGAGTAGGCTCCCATGCAATCGTTGGACGTCCCTCGGTCTGCGTAATGGGAGGAAGAGAATTCTTATCAAACTTGAACTTACCCGAGAAGCTAAGCGCAGTAGACACGACCTTAAGCTGAGTGATTTTAAGGTCTACATTGTCGCTTCCAAGCTTGGTCTTATAGGCATCATCAAGACGCAAGGTAGCACGGCAGAGTACACCCTGAGGATAGAGCTTTAGTCTCTTTGCCTTGCGATTAGCATCCCAGTCCTTAGACCACTTAGGCTGTCCGTTAGGGAACATAGGTAGTTCAATCCAAGGCGATGCCGAAGGAATATCCATCTCACGAGTAGCAGATGGAGATAAGTTTTCGGGAGCTCCAGTTGCATTAACAGACAATTCGCCATTATTCTTATTAAAAGAATTTTGGGTTACCACCATCAGATACCATTTCTTACCCGCAGCTAAAGAAGAACCTTGGGCTAGATGAATACGGTCTTTGGCGAACTTATAAGTACCATTAGCTTGCTTGATAATCTCAACATTATCGACGTAGGTAACGGGGTCACCCTGATTACTGCGCACGATGCAGACTACAGGTATTTTGTTCGCATAAGCTACACCATGTCGGTTATTCGTGCCTGTAGTCGCACTAACAGTAGCATTAAGAGCCTTTAGTTGGTTTTCTTCTTCAGAGAAATCAAAGGTCAAGGTCTCTGAAATAGGCATTTCCTCTGTGCCCTCCTTGTAAATAGTCTCTTCCGCTTGAGTCTTTCCGTCTAGGCTTGAAGGCTCAGCTACATCACGATTACACGACTGTGCTCCCATGAGCACAAATACGGCTAGGCAAGCGCCTAATACTTTTCTAAAATTCGTCATCTGGCTCATAACCTTCAACATCAATAATATCTTCTGTGGGAACACTAAGCTCTGCCAAAATTGAATTGGCAGGAATACGTATCAGTTCTATAACTGGCGACTGATAGCTCTCTTTCAAATACTCCATAAAGGATAAGTTGAGTATTTAACTCAATAACTGATATTTTGTTTTTTATTATAAATATTATAAATTTTTAATAGTTTTT
>QWCO01000860.1_pt1 | contig 17975 bp, 15 predicted proteins | sample 1972611 | NCBI WGS metagenome assembly QWCO01 (sample SAMN09866706, study PRJNA288562) | Human oral metagenome isolate term1_saliva, whole genome shotgun sequencing... | reverse complement strand
GATCGACCTTGAGGAAAAGGGGATGTATGTCAACAATAAGCGAATCGGCGATGTGGCCGAGTTGCTTTGTTTTTCCACGCCGCAGGAGAAGTTCTATCGCGTGACGCACACGAATGGTTATGTGGAGTGTCTCGACGGCAGGCAGGTGTATGTGACGCGTACACGGGTGGATCAAATCGGAGGGGGCGTGTGGGACTATTTGCGAAAGTTGGCCGACGAAACGGGACTTTGCGACGAGGAGGGGAACAATAGTTTGGCGAAGGGCTATGCTTGTGTGGATGTGAAGCGAGATAATGTGCCTTTGGCGCAGTATCTCGGCGCGAAGCGGAAATTGGCGGTGCGTGCGCTACCCAAAGTGGTTTATTATCCCTTCGGGTGCAACGCGAGTCAGCAGGCCGCGGTGGAAGCGGCTTTGTGCCATCAGGTGAGTATCGTGCAAGGGCCTCCTGGCACGGGGAAAACGCAGACGATTCTCAATATCATTGCGAATTTGCTCTTGGCGGACAAAACGGTGTTGGTGGTGTCGAACAATAATTCGGCCGTGGTCAATGTGGCCGAGAAGCTCCACCGCGAAGGTTTGGGCTTCGTCGTGGCGCAGTTGGGGAATGCGGAAAACAAGGTGGCTTTCGTGCGTTCGCAAAGTGCGCATTATAAGGAAACAAGCAGCACAATAATATCACCAAGGAAACAAGAAGAGCACACACGGCAAATAAATAATGATAGACGAGAATAGGCACCATATATCACTACATGAAAGAGAATAACCCCTTATTATCACCTCAACCATACCACCATAAAAGGTATAAAACCGCCGCATCCACATGAAACAAAACACACTTTAACTTTCCAGCGTAAGAAAATCGGTCTTTCTATTGCGTGTAAAAAAGCATTTTGTATCTTTGCACCATCAAATGACATATCACCCTCAAACGAGAAGATAACAGAAAACACGTAAGCCCCTATTATATAGGGGTTACCCCCCATCAATACTTATTTTTCAAAAGGATAGTCTAATTTTGCACTTGCCGATTGACCCTACGTGAACCCTTACCTCAAGTTTCTTGAAAAATAATTGCCAATTACTTCTTTTTTGGATAAACTATTTCGTATATTGCTCATGCAGGCAAGCTAAGGACAACTTACTCAACATTGAAATCTAACATTTAATTACGTGATGATGACTTATAGCGAACTCTTACATCAAGTTTCTTTTGAGGATATCATTCCTTATTTCGAACCTCATCTCCTTTATGGCTACAAGCAGCATTACGACATGCTGAAACAGCTCGAGCCTATTGCTGCAGACGATGATTATGAAGGTCTTCGAACCATTGAGATAGATCGTGCCCCTACTGCTGAGGGGGGGCTGCTGCAGACGCACAGTCTCAACAATGAACCTTGGCAATATTCTTTAGCTAATCGGATCATACTCGCAGAGGGGGTGAAAGCGCCACTGGCCGAGATTGCTGCGTGCTGTTTATTTTCTTCGTCCCATTATGGGTTTGTAGAGAACTACATCGATGTGCCAACACATGAATGTATGTGGATGTGGGTGGATATCTATAACAGAGGCGCTTTGTTTGATAAGTTCTCTGGGCCATATGATTCATACTTCCGTCGATCGTGGATTAGAAAAACGAAGGCGTATCGTGATAGTTTGAAAAGACAAATGAAGAGATTAGATGAGATCAATGCCATCGGTTCAAAGCGTCACTTATGGAAGCGTGTTAGTATGCGTAATGCCTATCTTGAAGTCGCGACAGTTCTCAGCGCATACGTCAACTATGTGACGCAAGGCAATCATCTTGTCGCTCCTCCTTCTGCAAAAGAGCTGTGCTCTGGTCTATTCAAATCTTATCGTCAGTCACTTGATACGCTTTGGAGTTTTGCAGACGATGCATCACACCGCGTGGCATATTTGCAAGACCTTGTTCAAAAATATGGAGCTCTTGATGGCGCGAGATTAGGCAATGTGATTGTCTGCATCACAACGTCTGCAGCTCATCCGTTGGAAGCTAATGAGCAAGAAGCAATAGCTGCTTTGTTCGACGACGGAAAGACCAACGTGGTCTGGTGTGTGAAGCATGATGATCGGGTGAAGGAGGCAGTGCGCATAGACTACGCATTTTATGAATGATGGATAGATTGGAATTGTGGATGCCAAGATGCAACTGTTCGACAAGAATTATCATCACATGTTGAATGAAGAGTAAGAACAAACCAATGGACTATAGCAAATTCAAAGATTCATACGATGAAAATCTCATCGCGAAGTGGAAGAACCATGAAGTGGAGCTGGATGTTGAGACGCTTCGTTCGCTCCTCTATGGATATACTTTCAAGCCAGAATACACAAATGGCGTGATAGAAGATGCTCTTTCTATGGATTATTGGAAAGAAAGAGCATTTGAAGAAGATGAGGATGATAGCACCTCTTCTTTTGATTTAGACGCGGATATCATGGACGACCTAGAAAAGGCTATGGAAAATGTCGACATGTATGAGGTTGAGACTCCACAGGAGCGTCTACTCATGGAGGTGCTTGACAGCACAGGTGATGGCAAGACTCCCGAAACAGCCATTTGCGTCATCGATGTCAGCCAAGAATATGAATATCTTGAGCGTAAGTTCCCCTTCTCATGCCTTTGCGTAGAGAAACAGACACAATGTGGCGGTATCGACTGTCTCTATTTCAAGGAGAATGCTTTTGATGAGAAGTGTATCTATTTTGATATCAGCCGAAAATTGGGGGTAAGAACTAATGATGGGTTTTAGAAAATATATTGTCACCTTCATTTTGTCAGTCTTCTCACTGGAAGCTTATAGCCAGCAGCTATACAATCGCTATGGAGAAATCATCGGTCGCTACGAGAGTGAAAAGATTTACGACCGCACTGGTTCCTACAAAGGACGTCAACTTGCTGATCGGTTCTATGACGCTAAAGGCAACTATATCGGTCGTTATAGCAATGGTAGATACTACGACAAGCAAGGCGGTTACATCGGATATCTCAAAGACAGCAAGTTCTATAGCGAATCGGGGGGATATGGGTGAAATCAAAAGGGAGCATGTCTACGACAGATTCGGGTATCTTTTAGGGAGGGTTCGTGGTGCTCCTGAACCTTTTGTGGTGCCGTATATTTCTACATATTGCTGTCCGGTAAACTTCAAAACGGTAGAAAAAACCGGTTCATCCGAGCGTTTGGAGGGATGCGGCAACTACCGAGAGCCCTTTTTCATCTGAGTTCGGTCTGGCCTCTCGATCATGGATTCCACCGCCGGCTCCCACCTCAGCTCCTTCAGCCCCCAACGTGCACGCGTAGCGCGCGTCCGGCGTTTTTCGTTTTTTGCCTTCACCTCTTCACTATACGACGGTAAGAACCTATGAAACAGCGACTTGTGTGTGAAGGCTTCACCCCTTTTTCCTTCACCGGTGAAGGCAAAAAAAGGGCATTCCCTTCACACACAAAACACACTGTATCAATGAATTGCGGGTGAAGGGTGAAGGCAAGAAATTCGAACTCGCTGAGTGCGCAATGCGCAGGGGCATGTCCGTTCGCGCGTACGGAGGTGCGGAGGAGGAAACGGCGAATGGCTGGGTGGGGAAGGAGCGTGCGTCTTTTCAATAAAAACGGGGAGAAAGAAGAGAAAAGAAGGGGCGTTTCGAAAGAAAGTCCACAATTTTTCATTCAATCTCTCCAGATTCTCAAGGAACTAAATATTTTTCACACAAAATATTTGGCCATTCGAAACTAAACCCTTACCTTTGTGCTTGAAGAAACACAACTTTCCTTCCTCCCGCTGCACTGCGGCGTCTATATAGCGCAAAGTCGAGGTACTGTCCCGACCATCCGACGCAAACACTCTTTGACTTACGGAACCGGCGCGACTTCGCCATATCCCAACCTCTCGGAACAGACAAAAAACGCTACGTTCCGGCGCAGGGCGCGTCTTCACGCGACCGCGACAAGATATTATCGAAGCTACGCAATCCGATGTTCATGCAGTATACAATCATATTCTGCTGTATTGCCTTGACGCTGACCATTCACGAACTGGGGCACTTATCTTGCAGGGCGACTGTTCAACACGAAGATAAAGAGCCTCAACATCTTTGACGGCCTTGGTTTTCGTCTGTTTAGCACCCACGACAAGTGGTTCCTCCGCCCGATGGCGGTCAGATTGTGTTCGCTGCCTACAAGTGCATCGTTCGTCGGCCGCCCAATGAGCGGTTCAAGGTAATTGTGACTTAGGTTGGAATCACAGTACTGATCGCCAGTACCCCTTATTTTGTCATAGATGAGATGATATAGGATTCTTTCTAATTCGCAGAGATATACAATTGTAAAATAGAAAAATAAGACAACTATGAAAGAACTTAAGTGTCCAAATTGTGGTAAAGTATTCAGTGTGGACGAATCTGAGTATGCAACCATCGTCAACCAAGTGAGAACAGCAGAGTTTGAGGAAGACCTACACCATCGTCTTGAAGAACTCTCCAAAACGAAAGATGCAGAACGAAACAACGCCGTGCTTAAGGCGGAGTCTGATTTTCAAAAGCAACTTAGCAGCAAAGAAGCAGAGCTGATGAAAAAAGACGAAGAACTCGCGCGACTCAAGGTGCAGATGGAGGGTGTGGCGCAGTCGAAACAACTGGAGATGAACGAGCAGCTATCTGTTAAGGACCAAGAGATTGCAAAGTTGCGTGAACAGGTGAATCGTATTGCGGAGTCTGCTCAGAAAGATGTAACCCTAAAGCTTGCAGAAAAGGAACAGGAGATTGTGCGTCTGCAGTCGACGATACAAAACAGTGAGCGTGAGCGTCAGGTGGCTGTGTTGGAAGAACGCAACAAGTTGGCTGAACAATTGAGCCAAAAAGAACGCACCATTGTTGAGCTTCAGGGAGCTGTGAAGGCTGCTGAGAATGACAAAACGCTTGCTGTGAACAATGTAAAATCACAATACGACATCATACTCAAGCAGAAAGAAGAGGAAGTGGAACGTTATCGCGACATGAAAGCAAGACTGTCTACAAAGATGGTTGGCGAGACGCTGGAACAGCATTGTCAGATACTTTTCAACCAAAACCGTGCTTTCGCTTTCCCGAATGCTTATTTCGAGAAAGACAACGAGGTGGTGGACCACAGCAAAGGCGATTTCGTGTTCCGTGACTTCGTTGACGGCACAGAGTATATCTCCATCATGTTTGAGATGAAAAACGAATCAGAAAGTGCTGGCACGAAGCACAAGAACGAAGAGTTCTTCGACAAACTCGACAAAGACCGCAAGAAGAAAAACTGCGAATATGCAGTGCTCGTCTCGATGTTAGAGCCTGAGAATGAACTTTACAATCAGGGTATTGTCGATGTGTCTTACCGCCATGAAAAGATGTTCGTCATTCGCCCACAATTCTTCCTACCTCTCATTGGTCTGCTTACCCAAGCCTCCAAAAAGACGGTAGCCTATAAGAAAGAGGTGGAACTGGCTCGTCAACAAAACATCGATGTAACCAACTTCGAGAACAAGCTGATTGATTTTAAGAATCGATTCGGCAAAGACTATCGACTGGCATCCGATAAATTCCGAGAAGCTATCAGCGAGATTGACTCCACAATCAACCATCTCCAAAAGGTTAGATCCGCTCTCGTCAGTTCGGAAAACCACCTCCGTCTGGCAAATGATAAGGCGGAAAAACTGACAGTGCGTTCACTCACGTACAAGAATCCAACTATGGCGGAAAAATTCAAAGAAGCTAGGGACGCAAATAAGTTGTCGAATGTAGAAACAGGGGAGGTTGATGATTAATACAATTAGTCGATAAAGAGTGTGCGAACTATGCTATATTTCATCGGCTGTCCGATAAAATATTCGTTTCTACTTCATTTTTCAGTGAGAGAATTTGTAGCTTGACATCAACAACAAGGGATTTGCAGTTCCCTTACGCGAAAGCGCTAATCCCCCTAAAAAACTATTGATTATCAACCCTAAACATTTTGTATCAATGAAAAAGATTTTGGTTTTTGGCGACATTCACGGACGCAGTTTTTGGAAGGAAGTGATCATGGCAGAGCAGCCCACGCAGACCATTTTCCTTGGCGACTACGTGGTGAGTCGTGAGGGCGTCAGTGAAGAGGCGCAGCTTGAGAATCTTGCCGACATACTGCAATATAAAGAGGAGCACGCTGACGAGGTGATTCTCCTACGTGGCAACCACGACACGGAAGCAGCAGGCTATCGCTGGGCAGAGTGTTATCCTGACTTTGAGAGTAAGGAACTTTTCCCAACCAAGCGTTTTGAGCAACTCACACAGTGGATGCATCAGCAGGACGGAATCCTCTTCAGCCACGCAGGAGTATCGCGCACGTTCCTTGCAGATTGTGGCATGACCATCGAGGAGATGGAGCGATCGGCAGACCTCAACGACCCTCGCTTTGGCTTCACTCCCCTCGACGGCTACGACACCTACGGCAACTCCATTACTCAGACACCGTTGTGGATTCGCCCTGAGGCCTTGATCACCGACATGCCGCAGGGGCTGACACAGGTGGTGGGGCACACCACACAGTGCCAAGTGACGATGATGGAAGACGAACAAGGCAATGAATTGTGGCTGTGCGACGCATTGAGGCAGGGTAGCTATCTCTGCATTGAGGAAGCTGAGTTTGTGGTAAAAGAATGGGTAGTATGAGCCTGAAAGTGGAAAAAATAAACAACAGGTGGTATGTTAATGGTGAACCATCAAAGACGCCTCGGGTGGACGACCTCAAAAAACAGTTTGACGAACTTAACGAGGCCTATTTCGGAGGTGCGCTGCCACCATGCCGTATGTTTTGTACGACATCTCCAGATCGTCTTGCAGCCTTATGCATACCTAGTCAAAAAGAGATTGTCTTCAATCGGAATTGGAAGTATATATGGACAGCATCACTGATCAGGAAAGTACTCATTCATGAGATGATACACCTTCATATACATTATAAATATAAGAAGGTAGGACGCTGGCTGAACTCATTTCATCACATGTGGCCCTTCGCCTATGAGTGGTGGAAGCTCAACTGGAAATATCACTTGGGATTGAAGCTGCTGGAGCCCATCCCCATCAAAGGCATTTCGAAAGGGACTTGAAAAGACTTGTATGATTGTTTGGATTCAGGCAATGAGAGTCGTATAATAGTATTGAAAAACCAAAAAGCAGAATCGTAGAAGAATATGGAAACTGAAACTCAGAAGACCACACCGACCACATCGCTTTTCGATCACATTCGCAAGGCTGCTGCAGAGCTCCGCGGCTCGGGCATAGATGAAGAGACGCTGAATCTCGAGACGCTCGACACCATCAAGCAGGAGCTTAAGCTCGACAATCGGAAAGAGGCCATGGTCATCACCATCTTTGCGGTGAAGGGCAACAATGGTGATGTCAACTTAAGTGACATGGCCAATTTTCTGGCCTGCTCAGAGTTTGATGCCATGACACTTTCTGCAGCATTCAAGTCGCTCGCAGATAAGGGCTTCATCGTTAGGGAAGAGGACAGTCCGGGCCCCCAATATAAGTTTGCCGATGACATTCTTGAGGCTATCGTAGAGGGACGTGAGGTGCGACCCATGCCCACGATTTCAGAGATCAACTACGACCAGTTTGATTTCTGCGAGGATGTGCACAAATTGATGTGTAGGCGCGTAAAGAAGACGTTGACGACCAAGGGGCTCTTCTATAGAACAAAAGAGATGGAAGATGCATATCCCAATATGGAGTTCATCAGTAAGGTTAAAGAGGAACTCTCTGAGGTGAAGCATCGCATCATGCTCTATGACCTTTGCTATCTCCATTCGATGGACAAGGGCGACAATATCGAGATGCGCAGTATGCTCAAGGCCATGTATTCCGATCACATGGATGCCGCGCACGAGCAGAAGGCATTGCGACTGGGCGACCATCCGCTCCTTGACCACAAACTGGTGACCATCGAGGGTGACGAGAAGCTGAAGGTTGACGACCGAATGCTTCAACTGCTGTATGGCGATGCGGCAGAGGCTTTCTTGACAAATGTGAAGAAGCTTGACCGCTATTCGTTCGTAGCTGAGATTAACAAGGCCTTCTATAATCCTCGCGATTTCAGCATGCGCGGTAATCCATTTGCAAAGATGCACGAAGCTGCGAAACTTGAGACGGCTAACGAGGAGCTCGCCATGGTGAAGACGCTCAAACTGAAGGTGCCGTCGTTAGATGCTCGCATGGTGTTCTATCTTGTGGCCAATGACCGCGTTCACAACGAGGATTTTCAGCTCAACGGACTCGACAACGTATTTGTCTCGGGGCTCTATGTCAGCTATCTGCGAGAGTTTAAAAACAGCACGCACCCATTGTTGAAGACAGGACTGGTTGAGGTGAAGGCCGATGGCATGTTCGACGATGCCATACTGCAGCTCACCGAAGCTGGCGAGGCGCTGCTTTTTGAGGATGATATGGAACTCTTCGAACAGCCCATCACTGGCAGCGACATCATTCAACCCGACTCGGTGGTGAAGAAGCGTCTCTTTTTCGACGATGAACTCCGGAAGCAGCTCTCGCTCCTTGGCAATTCGCTGAAGGAGGAGAACTATCAGAAGTTGGTGGCGAGATTGGAAGAGAAACGTATGCCTACAGGAATATGCGCATTGCTCCATGGACTTCCTGGCACAGGAAAGACCGAAGCCACTTTGCAGTTGGCTCGCGAGACAGGCCGCATTGTGATGCTGGTGGACATCGCATCAAGCAAGTCGTGCTGGTTTGGCGAGACAGAGAAGATAGTCAAGGGAATCTTCACTCGCTACAAGCGACTCTGCAAAAAGTCGAAACTCACGCCGATACTGCTATTCAATGAGGCTGACGGAATACTGTCAAAGCGCAAGGATGTTGGTTCGAGCAACGTGGCACAGACGGAGAATGCAGTGCAGAACATTATTCTTCAAGAGATGGAGACGCTCAAGGGCATTATGATTTGCACTACAAATTTGGTCAACAATCTTGACTCTGCCTTTGAGCGCCGATTCCTCTTCAAGGTGCGCTTCGATGCTCCCACGCTCGAATCAAAATGCTGCATCTGGATGGACAAGTTGCCTTCGCTATCAAAAGCCGACGCCGCTGTTCTGGCCGGACGCTTCGCCTTCTCGGGGGGCGAGATTGACAACATTGCACGCAAGGCCACGATGGATGAGCTTATCTCAGGCACCACTCCTACGCTCGAGACCATCATCAACCTCTGCACCAAGGAGAAGTTGGGCAATGAGCGTCAGCAGATCGGCTTTGCATGCTAAACATTACAACTTCCTCAATACTCCACACAGGGGTGTTGAGGAAGTTATAAACCAACAGCATATTTAATTTTAATATCCCGAAAAAGTAAAGAGACTTGAAAAGATTGCCAAGGTATGCAACAGGTATGCGACGAAGCGCGGTTATTCAACCCTTGATGTTGACTACGACAACCTCACAATTACCGGTGAGTTCACCTCTTTTGCCGAATAACGGGACTGAAGAAAAGATTTGAGCTTTAAATGATCAAAGACATTTGTATGATATCATCGCAACAAAATAATAGGGATATGGAATGAAACAAACAGAGAATCAGAAAGATCCGGCACTATTGCCGGACAATACGATGCAGTTGCTTGATGGGCACTTTCTGCCTCTTTATCCTCGAGAAGAAAAAGGCTGCGAGACAAACAACGAGATGTACATCGCCTCAATAAAGCCATACCAGTCATTGAAAAAACTGAGCAAGAAACTTTCCACCTCAGAAGACGATACTCCAAAGGATGAGCTTCAGTTCTTTCTCGACAACGTATTCTTCTTTGTCGCTCACGCAGAAGATATTTTGTCCGATAGCAGATTGTTTCTTGCGCCGGTGCCAGTGCTTTGCGGTTTGCCATTTAAAGGGAGAAACCCATTCAGATATGCTACGCTGGGAGTTTATATAGAGTGGTGGATGCGCAACGGTTTTGCTGTACATAAGGATGAGAGGGATAAAGTATCATTTATATGGGCACTATGTGGTAGTCCCATGACTGGCAGCAACCGCTGTGCAATGGTAGACGAGAATGGTTTATCTACGAAAATTACTGTAGGTGATTTTTCTAAGCATGTACGCAGCTTTTGCCGTATAAATCAGCGTTATCACGAATGTAAAATCCTTGCTTTGTCCTACTCTTTGCGACAAGTGAAGGATGTTTTGCAGAATAGATATGGTAGCAATTATATCAACAGCGCCTATCGTAATGGCTTGAATTGGCAAAACAACTGGTTAATCAATAGCAAAAGAGAGTTGTTGGATACAATTCATGATCTAACCAATCAGCTAATGCATCAACAGATGGATGCTCACGCACAGGAATTGGAAAAACTTGTCACTCAATATCTGGAAAAGGTAGAGAAAGATGATAAGGAGTCGGCAACGCTTCAAAACAAAATCAGAGAAGCAAAGCAAAAACTCAAACTTGGCGAAATTAGCAACGTAGAGTATCAGCAATACATCTCGCCGATGAAGAGGGAGCTTGATAGGCTGAAACACAATCCGGATTTTGATATGTGGGATGAGATTCAACAGATATTTCCTCAAGAGAATTACTCTTTAGATGATGTACTGATGTGGATGGAAAGTAGAAAAGAAACTATTGCTGTCCGGTAAAAGTTTTACGCGGCAAAAAAATAAGGCTGAAACCCTCTTGCAGGATTTCAGCCTCTTTTTTACTTTGCTTGTTGCAAAAAACGCTAGTAACATGAGCAAAAGTACATATTTTACCGGACAGCAATATTCTGATTTCCTCCCGTTTTTTTGCCGAAATCCCGCTGTTTTTTCTTCAAACTCCCCGGCTTTTCCTGCCCCCACCATAGGCCACGCCGATCTCTCTCCACTACAAGCTGAAAGTAGGCGGAAATACAAGAACTCCGACCGAAGCATACCCGGCAAAATCAAAATCATCAGACTTTTTCAGCGACAAGAAGGAGGCTTTCGCGCGAAAAGCAGTACCTTTGTACGACAATCATAATCACGCAATTCGCAGTCACATGGCAGAATATAAAGATATCAATGCGCTGAACGCCAACATTGAGGCAAACTCCGGTTTCGTCAAGTCGCTCACCGAAGGCATGAGCCGCACCGTGGTGGGCCAGTCTCACCTCACCCAAGCTTTGCTCATCGGCCTGCTCTCAGATGGCCACATTCTACTCGAAGGCGTACCGGGATTGGCCAAAACCCTTGCCATTCGCACGCTCGCTTCGCTCATCGACGCCGATTTCGGGCGCATTCAATTCACCCCCGACCTCCTTCCTGCCGATGTAGTGGGCACACTGGTCTATAGTCGCAAAGACGATTCCTTCAATGTGCGCCGCGGTCCGATTTTCGCCAACTTCGTCTTGGCCGACGAAATCAACCGCGCGCCGGCCAAAGTACAAAGTGCCCTGTTGCAGGCCATGCAAGAGCGACAAGTCACCATCGGCGATGACACTATGCCGCTGCCCGATCCCTTCCTTGTGCTGGCCACCCAAAACCCCATCGAACAAGAAGGTACCTACACGCTGCCCGAAGCACAAACCGATCGCTTTATGCTCAAAGTCCTCATCGACTACCCGAGCCTCGAAGAGGAACAACGGATCGTGCGTGCTTCAATGAGTGGAACAATCGGCGATGCCCCCGTGACACCGGTCGTCGATCTCGAAACGATTCGCCGCGCACGCGAATTGGTAAAATCGATCTACGTGGACGAACGCATCGAGCAGTACGTCACGAACTTGGTTTTTGCGACTCGCTATCCTGTTCAATACACCCTCGATCAGCTCGAACCCTACATTGCCTACGGCGGTTCGCCTCGCGCCAGCATCAGCTTGGCACTGGCTGCCCGCAGCCTGGCCTTCCTCAACCGCCGCGGCTATGTGGTGCCCGACGATGTGTGCTCCGTCGCCGGCGATGTACTGCGCCACCGCATCGGACTCACCTACGAAGCTGAAGCCGCCGGCATCACCCCCGACGAAATCATCGGCGAGATTCTCTCGAAAGTCGAAGTGCCCTAATCCTCGCGCCCTATGGACGAACAAGTGCAACAACTGATGCAGCGCGTGCGCCGCATCGAGATCAAAACGCGTGCACTGAGCGACAACGTTTTCGCCGGACAATATCATTCGGCATTCAAAGGTCGCGGCATGTCGTTCGCCGAAGTGCGCGAATATCAACCGGGCGACGATGTGCGCGACATCGACTGGAACGTTTCCGCACGTTTCGATCGCACCTACGTGAAGGTCTACGAAGAAGAACGCGAACTCACGGTCATGTTGCTCATCGATGTCTCGGGCTCGCTCGAGTTCGGTTCGCAAGAACGCACACAGCGCGACATGATCACCGAAATTGCAGCCACACTGGCCTTCTCGGCCATACGCAACAACGACAAGATTGGGGTACTCTTCTTCAGTGATCGTGTGGAGAAATTCATCCCGCCGGCCAAGGGCAAGGGGCATATCCTTCGCATCATTCGCGAACTGCTTACGCTTCGCCCCACCGGCCGACGAACGGACATCGGCAGTGCACTCGAGTACTTCATGCGCATCACCAAACGGCAGAGTGTGGCGTTCCTCTTGTCAGACTTCATCGACGACAAGGACTATAGTCGCCAACTTGCCATGGCTAGCAGACGGCACGACGTGGTCGCACTCCAAGTCTTCGATCGCCGGCTGAGTTCCCTCCCCGATGTGGGACTCATGAAATGGGAGGATGCCGAAACCGGCCACCGTCAATACGTCGACACCTCGTCAGCAGCTGTTCGCAACGTCTATTCTGCCCACTGGAACCGCCGCATGGACAATCTCCGGCAATTGCTGAATCGCAATCGAGTGGACCACATCGAAATCAGCACGGCCGACGACTACATCCGCTCGCTCAAAGCCCTCTTCGCAAAACGTGCACGATAATGACAATCGTGCAAGGCAAGTAGCGTCTTTCTCCCCACTTCCATATTTTTCCCCACATGCGTAGAATCCTTCTGCTCCTCTTTATGTCACTGGCTGTTGTCCTTCCGACCTTCGGGCAACAAAACACCGTGAATGCCGCGATCGATGCCACCGAACTGCTCGTCGGAGAACAAACGGTGTTGCACACCACGGTGAATTGCAACGCGGGGGCGCGCGTGAAATTCGAAGGCAAAAAGGGAGAGAACCTCACGCCGGGGGTGGAAATTGTCGAGATCTCTCGTCCCGACACGCTACTACTCAACAACGGCAAGCGCTGGCAGATCACACGCAACTATACCTTGACATCGTTCGACAGTGCACTTTATCGTCTGCCCGCCATCGAAGTTGAAATTGACGGTCAAAAGGTACAGTCGCGCGGAGAAATTGCACTGAAAGTGAACACCATTGACGTGGATGTGCAGCATCCCGACGCCATCCGTCCTCCCAAGGGGCCGATTGATGGCGTGTTTGAGTGGAACGGCCTTCTTTTTCTCTACTGTTTGCTCGCATGGCTGGCACTCGCCGCTTGCATCGCGCTACTTCTCCGCCTCTCGGCACCGCGCAAACACAACAAAGTCATCGTGCTTCCTGCTCCGAAGCCGGCACACGCCGTGGCCATCGAGGCCATCGGGAAATTGCAAAGCACTACACCCGGGGATGCTGAGGCCCAACAGCTCTACTTCTCTCAACTGACTGATATTCTGCGCACTTACCTACATGAGCGGTTTGGTTTCAACGCAATGGAAATGACCACCCGCGAGATCATTGAGCAACTGCAAAAGATCAACGACCGGGAAGCCCTGCTCGAACTGAAAAATGTGCTGCAAACAGCCGACTTGGTCAAATTCGCCCGCTTGTCGCCGGCACTTCCCGAAAGAGAAGATTCGCTCCTCCGAGCTGTTGACTACGTGCGACAGACACAATTGCCCGATAGCGACATTCCGCAGACGATCAAACGCCTTGTCCCCATCGAACAAGGAGCGGAAAATCGCAAGCGGTTGGCCTGCTGGCTCGGACTGATCGCAAGTGTCGCTGCGTTTTTTGCCTTGCTGTTTCATCTCTGCAGCACCTTGTGGCTCCTATTGTTTTAATGTATTGCACTTCGGATCACCATGACTTTTGTTCATCCCGAATATTTCCTATTGCTATTGTTCGGCATCCCAATCATTCTTTGGTATGCCCTGCGTCGCCACCGGCAAGAAGCCACTTTGCGCATCGCAGACAGTTCGGCATTGGCTGAGGCCCCCTTTAGTTTCCGTGCCGCGGCTGTTCATCTGCCCTTTGTTCTGCGCATGCTCATTTTCGCTCTCGCGGTTATTGTTCTGGCTCGTCCGCAAACGCACACTTCGCTCAGCAACCGCGAAGTGGACGGGATTGATATCATGATCGCCATGGACATCTCGCAAAGTATGCTTACTCAGGACCTTAAGCCCAACCGCATCGAGGCGGCAAAGCAAGTGGCCTACGAATTCATCTCAGGACGCGAGAACGACAACATCGGTTTGACCCTCTTCGGTGGCGAGGCCTTCACGCAGTGCCCCCTGACCACCGATCACGCCGCGCTGCTTTCCATGTTCCGAAACGTGAATTGCGACTTGCAAACCAACGGGGTGATCGCTCCGGGCACGGCCATCGGCATGGGACTGACCAATGCGGTGAGTAAACTGGCGGAAAGCAAGACCAAATCCAAAGTCATCATCCTACTGACCGACGGAACGAACAACACCGGCGACATTTCGCCCTTGACCGCAGCCGAAATCGCAAGACAAAAGCAGGTGCGTGTCTACACGATTGCCGTGGGAAAACAAGGAATGGTTCGCCAACCGGTAAGCGTGCTCCCGGACGGAAGTTTCTACTACGCCACGGTGAAAAGCGACATGGATCCTGCGACTCTGCGCGCCATTGCAAAAACCACCGGCGGGAAGTTTTATGAAGCAGCCTCGAAGCGTGAATTGGAAAAGATCTACCAAGACATCGATCAACTGGAGCGTTCCAAGCTCGTTCAGCAGAACCACAGTCAAAAGTACGAAGCTTATGCGCCTTTCGCTTGGGCAGCGTTTGTACTACTTCTCATAGAAATCTTACTCAGACTCACTTGGTTGCGCCGAATCCCGTAATGTCATGTTCAAATTTGTCCATCCAGAATACCTTTATCTGCTGCTGGTTGTTCCGGCACTCCTCCTCTTGTACGCCTACAGCGCATGGCGTGCCCGTCGACGCAAACAGCAGTGGGGCGACTTGTCTCTGTTTCGTAGATTGAGTGAAGGTGTTTCGCCCCAACGCCGACTCTTCAAATTCACACTGCTGTTGCTGGCTGTCGTCTGCGGCATTGTCATTTTGGCGCGACCACAATATGGCACAGCCGACACCACGGGAGAAAAGCACCGCGGCATCGAAGTGATCTTCGCCTTGGACGTCTCGCAATCGATGCTCGCACAAGACGTCACTCCCTCACGTCTCGATCGGAGCAAATTGCTGATTTCCAACTTAGTGACTCGCATGGAAAATGATAGGGTAGGGCTCAACGTTTTCGCCGGCGAAGCCTACCCCATATTACCTCTGACCGGCGATTTCGCCAGCGCGGGATTTTTTCTCGACAACGTGAGTACCAACATGGTCACGCTCCAAGGGACGAACATCGCCTCGGCCATCGAATTGGCGCAAAAGGGCTTCACCAACCGAAAAGAAGTGGGAAAAGCAATTGTGGTGATCACAGACGGTGAAAACCATGAGGAAGGTGCGGAGCAGGCAGCCAAAGATGCTGCCAAAGCGGGATGTCGAGTCTATGTCGTGGGCGTAGGCAGTACGAAAGGTGCGGAGATTCCTACTCCTAATGGCCCACTGAGAGACGGATCAGGCCAAATTGTGCATACCGCACTCAATGAAACGGCCTGCGAAAAGTTGGCCCAAGCCGGACAAGGTGCTTATATTCACTTAGATGCGAGCAATGTCGCACAGACCTTACTCCAGAAAAAATTGGATACTCTCAAACGCGCTGAGAATTCGTCAGATTTCTCCGGCACTCCGAACGAATTATTTGCGGCAGCAACATTATGTTTTATAGGATTACTGGTAGGCGAACTTTTTCTCTCCGAGAGAAGTAGAAATTGGACTCGGCACATCAAACTATTTAATAACAGGGCGTAATGAGATCAATGTACCTTCGTTTCTGCCTCATTGGCATCTTATTCTGCACCTTCTTGTCGATCACAGCACAAACTTCCGAGTGGATAAACCTCCACAAGGGAAACGTTGCGTTCAAATCAGGCGATATGGCCACCGCAGAAAAGGCTTATCGGCAAGCTTTGAAAGAGAATCCACGCAATGCCCGGGCGGCATTCAACCTTGGAGACGTTTATCTGTCCAACAAAGACGCGCAAAATGCGTTGAAATACTATTCGAGCGCCGCAAAACTCGAAAAGAGTAAAGTGGTGCGCGCGATGGCTTATCACAACATGGGCTACATTCACCAAGTCTCCAAGAACTATGACCGAGCCATCGGCTACTACAAAGAAGCCCTGCGCAACAATCCGGAAGACAACGACACGCGCTACAACTTAGTCCTCTGCCAAAAACAGAAGAAGCAGGAGGATCAAAACAAACAGAACAACCAAAAGAACAACCGACGCGACAATTCTGACAAATCATCCGGCAAGGGGCAAAACCCGCAGCAACCGGATCAAAAACAACAGTCTAAAAATCACCAACAGACTCAGAATTCGGCATCCAACTCCGGTATGTCGAAAGACAATGCGGAACAATTGCTCAACCTATCTCGACAGTCAGAGCAGCAAACCCGTCGTAAGGTGGAAAACGCACAACATCCTCGTGCAAAACAGCTCGACAAAAATTGGTAACTCATAAATGAATGCCACAGAAAGCACTATGGCGCGCATACTTTCCCTATTTATTCTTGCTTTATTTCCGCTTTTTGTGCAAGCGCAATTGCGGTTTACTGCCCAAATACCGTCACACGGTGAAGTAAATGGGCAACTTCGTGTCCAATTCACGCTCAACGGAGCCGAAGGGGAGGGCTTTACTCCTCCGAAATTCAACGATTTCGAAGTACTGGCCGGACCTTCCGTATCAAGTTTCTCAAATACGCGCATTGAAAATGGGCGTACATTCTCCCAGTCGTCAACCACTTATACTTATATCTTGAGTCCTCGGCACAAAGGTGCGCTCACCATCGGCGCAGCCTCCGTGCGTGTCGGAGGGAAAACCCTGCGCACCGCTGCCTCTACCGTGGTTGTGAATGGGGAAGCCAAGGCACCGAAAAACAATGGCGGTGGGTACGCTCGCTCGGCCCCCGCTCCCTCGAACATACAATCGAGCGGCAGCAAGATTGCTCCGCGCGACCTCTATTTTTCAGCGGATCTGAACAAAAAAGTGGTATATGAACAAGAGGCAGTCATGCTGACTTATCGCTATCACGCGAGGGAAGGCATCGCTCTTGCACAGATTTCGCTATCACAAAAACCCGAGTTGCAGGGGTTTTGGACGCAGGAAATACCGGAATCCAGAAACATAAGTCCGAAAGGGGTGAACATTGGTGGCCGGCTTTACGCAGTCGGTTCGGCATTTCAATACCTTGTTTTTCCTCAGCAAACGGGAAATCTCCAAATTGCACCCGTGACTTTCACCTGCGATGTAGCCCAACAAGACAACAACATCGACGAGATTGATGCCTTCTTCAACGGAGGAGGAATGATCGACAAGAAAGTTCAGGTCACTTCTCCGGCCACGCAGCTGAAAGTTCTCCCGCTTCCCACACCCAAACCTCAACATTTCTCAGGTGGGGTGGGGCAGTTTCAACTCACCGCTCAGCTGATTTCTCCGAAACCGCGCACGAACGATATCGGTACACTCCGGCTTACTGTCACAGGAACGGGAAATCTGAAACTCATTAAGGCACCCGATGTGGCATTCCCAAAAGATTTTGACAATTATCCTGCCAAGGTGACGGACAATGTGCGCATCGACCACAAGACCGTTTTC
>QWCO01000461.1_pt1 | contig 18000 bp, 23 predicted proteins | sample 1972611 | NCBI WGS metagenome assembly QWCO01 (sample SAMN09866706, study PRJNA288562) | Human oral metagenome isolate term1_saliva, whole genome shotgun sequencing... | reverse complement strand
CATTATAAATCTGCTCTATCAAATCTTTATCCAAATCCGAAGGCCTAATGTCTCCATTTTGAAGCTTTTGGCTAATTTCTTCTATCAATTTTGTATAATTTGAAAGGTCGAGAGCCACAGGCTCCGTTTTATCACAACATACATCATGATAAACACTCTCCATTTCCCTAAAAAAGGAACGAAGGAATAAAAATTTATTCAGATTTAATCGGTGTTTCATAGGTTATATTTTCTTTAATTCCCAAAATTGGAATGCCTGTTTTACGCTCAATATATTCAGGGTCTATATGGAATTGAGTACCGAATTTTACCACCAAATCGGCTAATTTTGTGGCGTCAAAAACTTCTGCATTATCCCACTGAAAATAATGATTTTGAAGCGGAGCATATATGGGAGAGAGTTTGATAAGTCTTGGAATAAGCTCGTGATTGATGATATTCTGTAAGAACAGTTTATCGCTTTCAAATCTATCCTTTGCCAGTTGGTATTGTATCTCTACTGAGCCTACATATCCTTTTTCATCGGTAAGTCCTGTGCCTCCTAAAATTCTTTTGGATATTTCGGAGTTGGCCCTTTCAATGAGTGTATCAAAAACCTGCTGGGCATTGGTAGTGGTGATATTAGGAATTTCAAATTTCTCTGCACCACGCCCAATCATAAAGTTAGCTGCCTTAAAATTCACCGCCATATCCCAAAGTTCGCTTCCCCGTTTTTCATCTTCTCTGTCGGTAGTAATGAATAATGGCGGTATACCATATTTCTCTACAAAATCCAGCCATGAACCCATTGCCAGTTTTTTAGCTAAAATAATAGGAGCCATCTGTGCAAGTATTCCTAAATCCCTGTCTTTTCCTACTTGAATATAAAAATTAGCATATTTCCCAGAGCGGTAGTCCCAGCCTGTTTCTTCTCCATTTTCTTTGGTAATGATTCCTTTTACTGTATTGAAATTAGACGATGGTATTTCGCTGATTTCTTCTAACTCTCCAGCTTCATTGGTAACAAAAATTTCTATAAGTTTTGTTCCCTCAAATTTAGACCAAAGAGCCGTAGCGATAAAATCTTCAAACCAAGTTCTTTGGAATAACCACGATAAATCCTCGTTTTCTTCTTTTTTATCATTAACAATCTTAAAGTTACTTCTTTGAGAGTGGAGAATACGGCTTTCAATCACCGAAACAAGATGATTGTCTAATTTCAAATTTTGGTAAAGCCGGTGTAGAAACAACCGATTAGGGCTGTATTGATTTGTCGCCATAAGGACAGCTAATTTCCAATCCTCTAAACTCTTTACCTGCATAGTTTCTGCATTATGGGTAAGAGATGATGATAACGCTCCGCTTCGGGCATTCTTAATTGCTGCGGTTATTCTCAGCAGTCTTTCGTCTGCTCTTTTTAGAAAAAAGTTCTCCACTTTTTTATATAAATTCTGTAACATTAGATGAAAAAGTTTTTGTTAGACAAATTGCCATGCATTAGTGAATCCTTAGGATTATTTGTGGATTCTTTGGGCTTTGACGGGAGGTCACTCAGTGTCATTCTGCCAGTATTGAGTTTTTCCAGCGTTTCCATTGCCCACTTGTAATCCTCCTGATAGCCGTTATTAACCTTACGATAAACATTTCTTCGGACTGCCTCGTAGATAATAATCTTAGTAATAATCTTATCCAAAACCCCGTTTCTTACAGGCGGTTCTGTAAATATTTTTGCCACATCATAGTAGCGGTACAGGTAAGTTTTTACAAGGCTTATGGTTTCTGTTTCTAAATTCTCTATGGCCTGTTCAAAGTCGGCTGTGGATTCTTTTATTGCTCTTTCAAAAGCATGAGTATAGAGGTAATCAAGGGTTAAATATTTCATTGTTAATAATTTAAAGTGTTTTGATAAGACGACTGTTTATTCTGAAAAAGGTTACCAGCGGTGGACACCTTTCATTTTTCCAGCACGATAAGAGAAAATTTTCCCTTTTGCTCCTACATAAAGTTCTAGTTCGGCAATGCTGTACTGGAAAGCATCTGGAAAGTCATCATGAACTTTATAGCTTGGTTCTATTCCTTTGAGCTGGGCCAACCCTACTTGTATATCTTTCTTAGCTTTTAGTTTTTTACTGAAATAAATTCGGCTGTTTTGGAAATAAGGATGCAGCTTTAAAATTCTATCATACTTTTTTCCTTTGGATAAATCCTTTTTAATAATATAGAGGTTGATTCCTTTTTCGTTTTGTACTTCTTCTAAAACTCTTTGTACTTCATCATTCCAAAATTGGGATTCATACTGCCAATGAACTCTTACAGATGCAGGAAGTCCTTTTTGAAAATCACACATCCATTCTACAACTTCTTTCATTTTACTTTGTTTGCAGTAACCATCTACGAGGAAGAAGTCTCTGTCTTTCAGCCCTGATACTGCCACCGCATTAAAATCGCTGGTGGCAGTTCCTGCATAGGCAATATCCCAATGCCCTACAATTATTTCTAAATGGTCTAATCTTGGCAGGTCGCACCATTGAAACTGCTCATCTTTGAAAATAGAACCTTCTACATGGGGGGAGTTGTTGTACTCTGCATTAGCAGGAAGCGGTCCCAAATCTTCTTCTATGATTTTGAAATAATCAGGAGCGTACTTTTCTTTCCATGCAGGCTGATAGGTTACAGGATTATAAGCATTTACTTCATGAATAAACCACTTAGGTCTCATTTCTTGCAGAAGTGTCTGTATCATTACCTGTGCAAAGCGGTTATTAGAGTAGGTAAATCTTCTTGTGGGGCCATCCATAGTGGGAATAAGGTCTCTTAAAATCCATTCCGCTACTTCTTTTTGTCTTCTGGGGTTTTTGTTAATTTCCTTATCTTCTAAATCATCGCAATTGATATGGGTAGGTCTTTTATTCCTTACTCTTAGCCCTCTTACAGATTGCCCCATACCCAAAGCTTGTGCAATAAAGCCTCCTTTGGTCTGAAAAAAATGTTTTTCCCATGTTCCTAATTGTTTTTGTTCTCCGAAGTCTGCAAGTATTCTCGGATTGGCTTCAAATTCAGCCCGTATATCTTCTAACAACTGCTCCGCTTTATCTTGAGAGTTTCCAATAAGTACAAAATAGACAGGTTCCCCTCTCAGCCAAAGCCAAAAGGGAATAAAAATATTATTGATGACTGATTTAGCCAATGCTCGCCCCCATTGGGCAAAACCTCTGAAAAGAGGGTCGCCGGCCACTTTTTTGCCCCAATACAAATGAAATTCAGCAGGTTTGGAATCAGCATAATGCGGAAAATACCTTTCAATCATTTTCCCAAAATCTCTTTTGCACTCTTCTATTGCTGCTTTTCTCTGCTCTTTGGTTTCAAAGGCAAATTCTGACCCTGCCGAACGGGCAAAAGCTAATTTCTGTTTATAGCGTTCTAAGGCTAATTTATCTTTAATCTTCATAATGATATATAAAAATTGAGAAAATGAATTTTTGAGGAGTTTAAAGCTGTTTTAAAGAATGTTTCAAAGAATGTTTTTATACCAATTTAGCTGCAACATCTTCTAAGTGGTTTTCTTGAAAATCCAAAGTCTGCATGTACAAAGGCTCATTAGACAGCCTAAGAGCTTCAAAGATGCGTTCCATTACCTCCATATAGATAGAAAGGGTTATTTTCCCTTCTTTATTAAGATTTTCTATTCTTTTATTCCATTTAGAAATAGCATCATCTATGGAGGCGGCTTCAGCTCTTAGAGTTTCTACTTTAACCCTTAGAATTGCTTTTTCTTCTTTAAGTTCTTCGTAACCGCCCAATTCCTCTAATTCTTCTAATTCCTTTCTAGATTTAGTCTCGTCTTTAATAAGCTGTATTCTTCTATCAGTTAAAGAATCTACCACGAGCTGTGTTCTCTCTATTCTTTGAGGAGAACCATTAGCTTTAGCATCTCGTAGTTTTTTCCAATTACCATCCTTTATCCACCGCTGGACAGTCCGCAGGGTTACCCCTGTCTTGTGTGCTATTTCTTCGGGAGTTTTATTTTGGTTGGTATAAAGTTCTTTCGCTATTTTTTGTTCTGTTTCCTTTGACATATCTTTAAAATCTTCCTGCAAAATTGACAGATAAGCGTGTAGAAATAAATTCATTATCCCAAATTAGTATGAAATCCGCACTAATTTGGTAAGGAATTCATACTAATTTGGTTTACCGTTTTTCATAGGGATTTTTGAAACTTCAATTTTGCCTCAGAAATCAATAACGACAGAAGTGAGAAAATCAAAATTCATCATAGAGGCATACGAAAATCATAATACCCAGTCAGTCAATATTAAAATTATAGGCTACATTGGAGGATATAGTAATGAAGCTTCTGACATTAGAACAATTGTAGACCATGCCATTAAGAATGGTATCAGAAAAGCCGATGTATTCATTTCTTCTGGGGGAGGCTCTACCATAGAAGCACAGGGAATGGTTTTAGAGCTTAAGAAATTTGACAGTGTCAATATTACTGTGGGAGCATTGGCAGCGAGTGCAGCAACTTATTTATTAACACAGTTCCCCTCTTCTGCTTATCCCGAATCCCAGCTGATGATACACAAGCCTTCCATTGAGACTTACGGTACAGCGGATGAAATTAAAGCAGATTTAAAGCTTCTTGAAAATACCGAAAAAATATACAGAGAGGCCTATGCCAAAGCTTTTAACAAAACTGAAGAAGAAATAGATGAACTCTGGAAAAATGATTACTGGATGACCGCAAGAGAAGCTAAAGAATTGGGGTTGATACAAAACATCATTACTGCAGATATAGAGTGGAGCGAAGATGTTATAGACCAGTTATTAGCCTGTGGTGCTCCTAAAATTCCTCATGGACAATCAAAATTTAATCATAACAAAATGGACAAAAACAGAATTATTGCTACACTTGGTTTAGCAGCAGACAGTACAGATGAGCAGATTTATACTGCTTTGGCTGAAACAAAAAGAAAAGCAGATGTAAGTGCTGACCTTACCAATAAATTAGGAGAGGTTCAAAAACAGAAAGTACAAACATTGGTAAATGCAGCAATTGCAGATAAGAAAATAACAGCAGACCAAAAAGCAACCTATGAAAATTTGGCTACAGCTGATTATGACGCAACAGAAGCCGCTCTAAATGCAATGCCAAAAATAGAAGCGCTTAGTGGAAAAATAGAAAATCCTGCATCTTTTGAGTCTGTTCAAGACAAAGAAAAATGGACTTATGAAGATTGGTTAGAACAAGCTCCAGAAGCCTTTGAAGAGTTGATGAAAAAAGACAAAGCAAAAGCAATGGCTATTTTCAATAACAGGAGAAAATAAATGATGGTAAAAACGATTAAAATAGTACGAAATGGGTAAAACAACATCAAACTTAGCATTAAAAAATGAACTTGCAGAAAGCGAGTTAATTAAGAATTTTAGACACGATAATACTTGGCTTCAGGAACTTACACCAAAACCTCAATGGGTAAACAATAACACTATTAAAATTCCTAAAAGAGGCTTGGCTCCAAAGGTACTTATCAATAACCAGGTATATCCTATCCAGTCTAACAAGAGAGAAGACGGACATGTTATCATTGCTCTCAATATGTATGATACAGAGAACACTACCGTAACCGATGAAGAACTACATGCTCTTCCTTATGATAAACTTGGAGATGTCCAGCAACAGCACCGGGAAGAATTAGAGGATAAAACAGCCGAACATGCTCTTTACTCTATTGCTCCAGATAATACAGCAACAACACCTGTGCTTAAAACCACCGGAGAAGATGATGGAACAGGAAGAAAAAGGCTGACAGCAAAAGATTTAATTAATCTGAAAAAGGCTTTGGATAAACTTTTAGTTCCTAAGCAGGGGCGTGTACTTGTGCTTTGTCCAGACCATGTTGCTGACCTTCTCATAGAAGATTTATCTTTCAAGCAAAGATACCAAGATGCCAACGGAGGTAAGGTTGCGAATTCTTATTACGGATTTGAAATCTATGAGTCTACTTATGCTCCAAAATATGATAAAACGACTCTTTCTAGAAAGCCTTTTGGGTCAGCAGATGCTACAAGTGTAGAAGCTTCTGTAGTACTTCATAAGAAAAATACGGTGAAAGCTCCTGGAACAGTTACAAGATATGCAAGAGCAGCAGCTGATAATCCAGAAAGGAGAGAAAACACCATCGGATTTAGAATATACTGGATAGCAGTAGCAATCAAAGATGAAGGAGCTGCAGCTATTATAAGTGGTTAAATGTAAATTATAAACAAGAATGAGAGAAATAAAGTATTTAGCCGTGCATTGTACGGCAACGCCACAGACGACATCCGTAGAGAGCATTAAGTATTATTGGAAAGCTCATTTAGGCTGGAAGATGCCCGGCTATCACTTTATTATAACCCCAAATGGAGAGGTAGTCCAGCTCTTAGAGATAGAGAAAGTCTCCAATGGAGTCAAGGGGTTTAATTCGGTTAGTATTAACATCTCCTACATTGGAGGCGTGGATGCTCAAAATAAACCTATTGACAATAGAACGGAAGCCCAAAAAAAGGCATTGCTTGATTTACTTAAAAAGTTAAAAAAGCAGTTTCCAAAGGCAATTATTCAAAGGCATAGGGATTTTCCAGAGGTAAAAAAAGCGTGTCCATCATTTAACGCAAAAGAAGAATACAAAAATTTATAAAAATGAATACATATTTAAAAATCATATCTATCTGTTTAGCGTTGGTTTTTGCGGTTTCCTGCGGAAGCAGGAAGTCTGCAGAACCGCTAATCATAGAGAATACAAAGACCATAACCAAGGAAACCCTCGTAAGAGACACCGTGGTAGTAACCCAGAGGGACAGCGTAAGGACTGAAGTCATGATAGACTGCCCGAAGGGAGGAGTGCCCAAGATTAGAACCATTTATAAAAATCCACCGAAAGGCAGGATATTACAACCTCCACAGGTGACACTTAGCGGTAATAAACTCACGATAGACTGCAAGGCGGAAGCCGAAAAATTAGCTCTTAAACTCTATGATAAGTATGTAAAAGAGCATGAAACCAAAACGAATGTGCAATATATAGAAAAGCCCTTTAAGTGGTATCATTCGGCTCTTATGTACTTTGGAGGCCTCTGTCTATTACTATTTATCATTATCGGAATTGCTCCATTATTTATTAAATCTAAAATCTAATTAAAATGTCAAAGTCACTATTAACAACCACAGAGTTAGAAGCAGTAGCAGTGCAGTTTTTTGAGGATTATCCTAATCATCAAGATGTATATGTTACAGAAGACGGGCAGCCTTTTTTTGAAGAAAATAGAGCCATTATGCATGCTGATGACAAGGGACTTACCTATAAAAGATATGTAAGAAGTTTTGATGAAGCATCTGTAGAACCTAAGCAGGAAAATACTCCTACATCAGATTCTCCAGAATATAGAGGAGCTGACCCTTCAGAAGAAAAAGCAAAGTATGAAGCCAAAGTAAAAGAGCTTCAAGAATTAGAGTTAGACTCTAAAAATTATACACAATTGAAAGATTTAGTGCGGTATTTTGGATTGGAAACAGAAAACATGAAAGCTCCAACGCTTATTGAAACTCTTAATGAATTTAAACAAAAACTTTCTGAATAATGGGAAATTTACAAGGAACACAAATTAATAAAATAGATGGAGGTTTAGGTAGACAAACCGAAACTAATGACAGTGTCGTACTGTTAGTGGGGGCAGTATCTGTAGGGTCGGCTTCTATTGCCCACAATAAAGCTGTAAAGCTTATACAGACAAAAGATGCAGAGGACTTGAAAATTAACGAAAGTTACGATGCAAACAATAAAGTGCTTGCTCATTATCACATTTCGGAAGTTTTCCGTTTATCTCCCAATGCAACTGTGATTTTCCTGCCAGTAGCACCTAATTCGGGGATAACCCCTGTAACTGATAAAGTATTACAAACCATTAAGGAAAATCCAGAAATCAAAGGTATAGGATATTTCGGATTTACAGAAAATTTGAAGGAAGTAGCAGGGCTGGTAGACAATCTACAGGTATCATTGGTAAATGAGCTAAAAAAAGATGGTATTCTTATAGACTTTGTTTTATTAGAGGGCGGAAATGCTACTGGATTGGATTCTCTCAATGAATACCCAAATCTAAGAGAGAAGAACGCTGAAAACATTTCTGTAATCATCGGCCAAGATGCTTATATAGCAGGATTGGAAACTGAAAACGCAAGACATGGTGCTATTGGGTCAGCCTTAGGAATGCTTTGTGTAAGACAGGTTTCAGAAAATATCGGTTCAACAAATATTCTCAACAAGCCTGACGATAAGAAGGGGCGTTCGTTTTATTCTTTAACCGAATCAGGGCTAAAAAGATTTATAACAGCCTCTTTATCCACAGGACAAAAAATATCAGAACTAACTAATGAACAGATAAAAAGTTTAATCGCAAAAGGTTACATTTTTGTCGGCCCTTACATCGGAGCTTCTGGTATGTATTTTTCTGGTTCGGCAACCTGCTGCACCAAGACTAGTGATTATGCTTATATAGAAAATAACAGGGTTTGGAATAAAGCAGCAAGGCTTATTCGTGAAGCTCTGGCACCATTCCTAAAAGGTAAGGTAAAGAAAGACCCCTCAACAGGATACATCAAAGCAACAACAATTGCTCATTGGGAGCGTGTCTGTGCTAAGGCTTCTATTGAGAGAATGGAGGCGGAAAACGACATCAGCGGAGGAGAAATTTATATCAGTGAAAAACAGTCTCCAACAGAAGATGTACCGCTTAAAATCTCAGTAAAAATTGTAGTAGATGATATTGTTCATTCTTTCAATGTAGATTTAAGTCTAACAAATAAACTTTAATAAAAATGGCAAAAACAAAAATATCAAACTATCTCGGAAAACTGACAGGCTGGAACAATACTACTGTAAATATCATGGGGCGTGATGTTGTTGGTATTGAAGAAATAGAATATAATGATAACACAAAAAAAGAGAACGCCTATGGAGCTGGCGGAATGCCTGTAGGATGGACGGAAGGAAACTATGAAGCTAAATTGTCTTTTTCTCTTTATGTTGAAGAGGAACAAGCCATACAAAGAACCCTTCCTCCTGGAAGCCGTCTGCAGGATATAGCTCCTTTTGACATCAATGTTCAATATGTAAACCCTCAAACAGGGATTATTACAATGGATATTATACACAATGCCCAGTTTACAGGAAGAACAAAATCTGTGAAAAATAACGAAGGTAAAATGGTGCATAAGCATGAAATGCTCATCAGTCATATTACTTGGGGAAATGTTTAAAATAAATTTATAACAGTTTTAAAACAACTTTAAAATGAATAATCAAAAACCTGCTTTCTCTGAAAGTGTTGTAGAAGATTTCAAATTAAAATATCCTCATGGACTTAGAATTATAGAAATCTATCCAGAAGAAGACTCTGCAGAACCATTAAAATATTTAGTAAAAAAGCCGAGCAAAGCTCTTGTTTACCTTCTTTCCAGCAAAGAGTATGAAGGGGATGTACAAGCCTCTTCTGATGCCATGATAGCCAATTGTGTTCTTGCTGGCGACATGGATGTACTAGAGCAGGATGCAAGTATATTTACAGAACTTACTTCCCGAATCGGGGACTTGATGAAGGGAGCAAGAAGTGAGTTAAAAAAAGTATAGAGTCGTCTATTCTTAATACAGATGATGACGACAATTCTTTTAAAAAAATCAATGCTGTTATTCGGGGGAAGTTAGGAGTAAATCCTTCTGAAATTAAAGATGTAGAAGAATGGATAGAGGCATACAGCCAAGCGGACTATCTCATGAAAATAGAGAGGATGACAATGTACTCAGCAGTCAAACAAGCTGTGGGAGAAATTGTCCACGAGATGTTTAAGAAAGAGGACGACGAGATTTAAATACAGAATAATCTTCTGATTTTTTCTCCTCTTTACTCTCTTCTCTGTAACCAGTGAGGTTTTTTGTCAAAACAGAAGCAGTGTTTAAAACATGGTAAAGCACTTTTAATAGTATATAACCCACCAAAAGAATAAAACCGATAAAATAGAATAATCCTTCCATCACAACTAATTTTATACGAAGATAAACAAAAATGAGTAATCATACAACAACTTGGACGCTAAATTTTAATTCCAATTCTATAATAAAGGGAATGGACAAGGTGAAATCTGCAGTTAAGAGTACAACAGAGCGAATGTTCAAGTTGGGAGATTGTATAAAAAGAGTGAGTGCTATTGACCTATTGGCGATAGATAATTCCATACAGAATATTAAAAACGGTTTGCAGGGAATTACCGATTCAGCGGTAAAAAATGAAAGTGCATTGGCGGAAGTTTCTGCTATTACAGGAGCTGTTGGGGAAGATTTAGAAAAACTTAATACAAAAGCTAAAAATCTCACCAGAACTTTTGGAGAGGATGTAAATACCAATCTGGAGGCCTTTAAAACTATTCTTTCCCGTTTGGGTCCAGATATAGGAAGCAGTGATAAGGCAATGGAAACATTAGGGGAATCTGTTAATGTGCTTTCTAAAACCATGGAGGGAGATATTAAAGGAGCTACTGATGCTATCACTACTTCAATGCTTCAGTTTCAAGTGGATTTGTCTAATCCTATCAAGGCTGCAGATGAATCTCGTAGAATGATAAATGTCATGGCCGCTGGAGCAAAAGAAGGTGCTGCGGAAATTCCTCAAATTTCGGCTTCTCTAGTTCAAGCAGGAGTATCTGCAAAATTGGCAAATATCTCTTTTGAAGAAACCAATGCTGCTATACAGGCAATGGCGGAAGGTGGAAAATATGGTTCTGAAGCAGGAGTAGCTATCCGAAATGTTATCACTAATATGTCCGCTCAAACCAAATTAAGCACTGACGCTATTAAGATATTACAAGCTTATGGAGTAAACACAAAGAAGATGGCAGATACCCATACTTCTTGGGCGGATAGATTAAGGGAGCTAAAACCTATACAGCGTGATATTAACGCACTTACGGAAGTGTTTGGGCGAGAAAATGCGGCAGCAGCTCAAATCCTTATCCGTTCGGCAGATTCCCAAGAAGAACTGGCGCAAAAGATTACAGGAACCAATGTGGCCTATGAACAAGCGGCGGTTGTTATGGATACTTCTGCAGAGAAAGAAAAAAGAAGAAACCAAAGGTGGAATCTTTTCTATATCGCAGTAGGAAATGTAACCAAACATATTCAGCCTTTTGTTGATGCAATGGCAACTTCTGTAAGTGTCATGACTAACATGAGAAACGCAATGGAGGGGATTAAGATTGTGGGGAAAGCTGTTAATACCATTTTAGGAATTGAAACCATTTTAAACTGGATTAACACTAAGATAATCAAGAACCTGACCAGAGAAAAACTTCAATTAATGCTGATAAACAATAGGTTAAAACTTTCTTTTCTATGGGCGGCAGTGAGTTCTGGCGGATTGTCTCTTGCTTTAAGCGTTCTTAAAAAATCCATACAAGGGGTTTCTTCTGCCATAAAATCAATCCCTATCATTGGCTGGATATTAGCCGCAATTGCTGCACTCATTTCACTATTCGATTGGCTTTGGAATAATGTAGAAGGATTTAGAGCTTTCTGCTATGGAATTTGGGAAGTAGTCAAACTTTATTTTGGCTGGATGTGGAGCCTTATAAAGGTTATCATAAATAATATTGTAGGATATTTCAAATGGCTTTGGCAGATGGCAAAAATGGTCTTTGATATGATTAAAAATGTAATCTCTTCTGCATGGAACTGGGTTGCTGAGAAATTCAGATGGGCATGGACTACTTTGCAAAATATATCGCTAAATATTTGGAACTCTTTAAAAAGTATATTTTCTCTTGTTTCAGGTTTTTTTAAAGATACTTTCGGAGGAGTATGGGATTTCGTTTCGGATGTTTTTAATAAAATCTTGCAAAAAGTAAAAAGCTTTTTAGGCTTCTTAAAACCTGTGATAGATGGAGTAAAAGCTGTTTGGAACAAGGCAAAAGGAGTTTTTGGAAGAGTAAAAGATACCTATAAAAGAGGAGATGAAAAAGGAAGAGAAAGCTTTAGAAAAGACCAAGAAGAGGAAGGAATTGGAAATATTAAAAATGATATAGATAAAGTTATAAAGGGGACTGCAAATATTCAGCTAAATCCTTCTGATTCTGCTTCTGCACCTACAAAAACAATAGACTATGATAAGCTTTTTGCTAAAAAAGAAAAAGAGAAAAAAGGTAAAAAAGGGAAGGTGGCAGCAGGAGATGAAGACGGCATTAGTATGTCGGGTTCCAAAGGAAACAGGACAATGAATGTGACTGTAACGATTAACAATCATTTCAGCGGCAAAACAAGGAGTGACAACTTTGCAGATAAAATTGTAGGACAAATTACAGACAGGCTCAGAGATGGACTAGTAGCATTAGACTAATTATGAAAGATATTTTACTTGATGAGAATAATGACATTAAAACCCTTAATGGTGATTTTGATACCCACGAAAGTGAAATGCAGGAAGTAGCCCTAATTCTGCAGTCTGTTCAGGGAGAATGGAAACAAAGCCCCCTGCTCGGTCCTAATCTTTATCAGTTTATAAAAGGAAAAACAGATAAGGTCGCAGTGGAAAGAGAAATGAGAATACACCTTGCATTGGATGAAAAAGACTTTGAGAACCTAAAAACCAAAATAGAAACACAGATAAAAAATGACGGATAAGGAAATTTTAGGAATAGACAATCGTGTAGTATTAGGGCAGTTATTCAAACTTGCTTTTGGAACTACTCCTATCTACATGCCGTTTCCTATCGGAAAACCTCAAGAAGTAGATATGCCGGGCTATCAAGCAGAATTAAAAGAAGAACCTGTTTATAAAGATGTAGTAAGGCAGAGTATCTATGGAACACCTGTTGTTTTTCCAATCATGTTTCGTGGAGGAACTTTTAAAAAATATGATGACAAAGGGAAAATAATCGATTTTAGTATGTCCGATTTCTGGCTTCCAGATGCAACCATGGTGGATTTCAGCAGAGCAAAGAATATTGTAAAAACCAATGTTTTAGGCTCTAATGGAACAGTCAAAGAGATATATGGATTTGATGACTGGAATATAAGAATAAGAGCACTTTGTATAAAAGGTAGAGATATGACCGCCAGAGATTTTGAAAAACACCTTACAGAATGGTTTCAAATAACAGGAAGTATTGGAGTTCAAGGCTCTTTATTCTTGGAAAAAGGAATTACAAGTATCGTGCTGGAAGATATGGATATTAAGAGCATAACAGGTTCGCCTGATGTTATCCCTATTGAATTTCAAGCGGTAAGTGACGAAGCAATAGAATTGCAAATAACAAAAAGATAGAGCGATGACCTTTACAATGAATGCAGAAATCAGATTTTTAAAAAATGACCGAAGAGAGAGATTTTCTATATTTCAGATTTCTTCTTGTGAAATTGAACTATCGTGGAAAAATATCTGTGGAAAAGCAGAAATTATACTTCCTAGAAATGTAAAGGATTTTAATAGACAAAAGGTAAAAGATGTCTTTCAGAGAGGAGATAAAGTAGAAATTTATCTGGGTTATGATGGAGATTTAAAGTTAGAGTTTAGTGGTTATATAGACCAAGTTTCAGCTGATATTCCCATTAATATAAAACTAGAAGATGAGATGTGGAAACTCAAACAGATACCTGTTAATTTCTCCTCTCCTGACATCAGTTTAAAAGGTTTTTTTGAAAAAGTTGTAAAAGACTATCCCTTAGATATTGATGCTCATATTTCACTTGGAGCAGTAAGATTTACAAAGGTAACTCTTGGGGAAGTGCTTAACAAACTGCAGAGTGACATGAACATTTATACTTTTATCAGAAATGGAAAACTTTCAGTTGCAAAACCCTATTCTGATGTAAAGGATGATAAAGGAGTTTTTGAAGAATTTGATTTAGAGAGAAATTGTGTCAGCAATGATTTAAATTACATCTCCGCAGAAAGCAGATTAGTGAAAATCATTGGACAAACCGCACAAAATGTGGCGAAAGCAGTAAAAGCAAAGGAAAAAGATAAAAAATTAAAATTTGAATACGGAGACAATAATGCCAACGAAACCATTAACTGGACTTTTAATGTAAAGACCAAGAAAGAATTAGAAGAGGCTGTAAAAGACCTTTATAAAAAGAAGAAAAAAGACGGTTTTGATGGTTCATTTACCACTTTTGGTATTCCAAGTGTCCAGCATGGGCAGAAAGTAAAACTAACATCTTCTCTATATGAAGACAGACAGGGAACTTATTACATAGATAGTGTAAAAAAGACTTTTGCAAAAGACAGTGGTTACAGGCAGGAAATAGGATTAGAATTTAAAGCATTTTAAATATGGTTGCAGATAAATTAAAACAAACCCTTTCAGAGAAAATCAAATCTTTTGTTCCTGTTCAGACTGTTTGGGCAGAAGTTCTGGAAGTGGATTGGGAAAATAAGATAATGACAGCAAAAGGAATAGATGATGAAGAACCTTATTACAATATTCTATTAGGGTTAGACCATGTCTCTGTGAAGCCTAAAATAGATTCTGCATGTCTTATCGGAATGATAGATAATAACCCTACTACTCCTTTTTTAATCTGGGCTAATGAAACAGAAGAATACTCTATAAAGGTAGAAAATACTGAACTTAAAATGGATAATGGCTTCCTTCTCAAAAAAGAAAACGAAACATTGGCAAAGCTGATGACAGACCTATTACAGGAAATCCAGAAGATGAAATTTTTAACAGTTTCGGGAGGGCCTACAACACGACTTATCAACCAGCCGAAATTTAAGGAAATAGAAAACAGGTTTAAAGAGCTTTTAAAAGAAAATTAAAATGGCATTAAATAAAGATAGATTAAAGGAAAAAATTAAAAAAGCATGGATGTCAGAAGCTGAAAATGAGGATGGAGAGGATTTTTTGGATAAAGTATGCGAAAGAATAGCTTCTGCCGTAATAGAGGAAATAAAACAAATCACCATCACTGCCACTTGTCCCAATGGAAATATCACCATCATAAAAATAGAATAATGAACACCGTAGTATTACATCATCAATCCTTTTTAGACCTTGCGATACAGCACACGGGGAGCGTGGAGAATGCTTTTGTTTTGGCACTCCAAAACGGCAAAAGTTTAACTGATGATTTAGTAGCAGGAGAGCTATTATCTCTTGAAAACACTAAAAACAACAAAGATATTTTAAGCTATTACCAAAGCAAAAAACTGCAACCCGCCACAGGTGTGAGCCACACGGGCGGTTCATCACTCCAACTGCAGGGGATTGGTTATTGGGTGATTTCTAATGATTTTAAAGTAAGTTAAAAAATGGCACGAACAATAGAACAGATTCAAAATGAGATATTAAAAGCCAAGGAGACAGAGGTTTCTCTCAATGGGTTAAATTCCACTTCCAAAGTGGCGATTTGGAGACTCTGGGCATACATTACCGCCTTTGTGATTTGGACTTTGGAAAAAATCTTTGATGAGCACAAAAAAGAAGTTTCCGAAGCATTGAGCGAACTCAAACCCCACACGGCGAGATGGTATAGAAACAAGGCTTTGGCGTTTCAGTACGGCTTTGATTTACACTCCGAGACCGATTTATTTGATAATACAGGAAAGAGCAAAGAAGAGATTGAAAACAGCAAAATCATCAAATATTCTGCCGTTGTGGAGAGCGAAACCGAGAGCCGACTCATCGTCAAGATTGCCACCGAGTCGGTAGCACCGACAGGCAATTTATCCCCTCTTACCCAAGAGCAAAAGGTTGCTTTTGATGCTTATATAAATGAAATTAGAGATGCAGGAGTTCGTATTACAACCATTAACTATCTGCCCGATATTCTGAAACTTCAAATGAAAATCTACCGCGACCCGCTCGTATTAGATGAAAACGGACAAAGTATCCTCACAGGAGAAAAACCCGTAGAAAAGGCGATTAAAGAGTATTTCAAAAAATTGCCATTCAACGGAGAATTGGTCTTGGCTCACTTGGTGGATGCCTTGCAACAAGTAGAAGGCGTCAAAATTCCGCACATTATTCTTGCCGAGAGTAAATGGATTGATGCAGGTGTAAATGATTATGGAAACTATCAACCCATTGAGGTCAAAACCATTCCTATTTCAGGATACTTCAAAATTGAGAATTTTAATGGAATTGAGTATGTGGTATAACTTAAATATCAATAAACTAACGGAATTATTAACGCCGACTTTTTTGCGAAAGGAAAGAATGTTGGCATGGTTGAGAGCATTACATTTTCCTTTGATAAAGGTCGTTGATGATTTCAATTTTAACCGCAATCAAAACCTTTACAACCTCGCTCACAATGGGCAGGTCTGTTATCTCCGAAAGGTTCTTAATGATAGATTTGACATTGCCCAAAGGCGGATAAAAATCATTGATGGAAACCAGTATAAAAGGGAATACATCTATACTGATGGCGAGAAAAAGCCAAAATTTCTTGGCACAATGTACCTCCGTGATGATGCCGATTATAGCGATACAGGAGTGGATTTTGTTGTTCTCATCCCAGCAGGATTAAACTATAACGACTACGAAATGAGAGCATTAATTGATTTTTACAAACTCGCAAGTAAGCGATATAAAATACAAACAAAATGAACAAAATAAATTTCAATCAGACGGGAGGCTTCCCATTATCTACGAATATCCTTGATGCCATGCAGTCGGCTTATGCTATCTTTAATCAATTAGGCTCTTTGGCAGGAAATAAGGCCATAATTAGCGGTTGCGAACAGCTCGGAAATACTGTTGCCGATGGAGTGATTTTTCTTAATGGCGAAATCTTACCTTTCAAAGGTGGTGCCATAGGCACTTCTGTGATTATCAAAGAAGAAAGCGAAAGCAGAGTTTTTGAAGATGGGGCAACAAAACCTGTAATCTTCAACAAATATGCAACATTTGGCAGTTCTACACCAGATAAGACCTTTGCGTGGGCGGATTTTAAGCGTGTAGATAATCTACTGGATTTAACAGAAAAAAAAGCAGAGAAAATAGAATTAGATAAATCTATCAAGAGGATAGAAAAACTGGAGGAACAAAAGCCAATGATAGGAGAAATCAAGCAAGGGATATTTGATTTAGAAAATCTCCCAGAGGGTTGGTTTCATTGCAACGGACAAAACGGAACTCCTGATTTAAGAGGGTATTTCCTCAGAGGGAAGACCGATGAGAGGGCTTTGGGGAGTTTCCAAGAAGATGCTCAACAAAAGATAACAGGAAATTTTGCAATCACCAACAGGGCTAATCGCGGTGGAGATGCAGATGGGGCATTTGAAAGAATAGGTTATTACAACGCTCAATTAAAATCAGGCGGCCCTGATGAATGGGGGCAAAAAATCAATTTTGACAGCTCCCGCCAAGTCCGTACCGCAGAGGAGAACAGACCTAAGAATTATGCTGTGCAGTTTATCATTTATTTAGGAAAAAATTAAACATAAATCATGACAGAAAAGAATATTTTACAAAATTGGTTTGTAACGGGTGCCAAGCCTACGCAGGAGCAGTTTTGGGCGTGGCAGGAGAGCTATTGGCATAAGGGTGAAAGCATTCCTACGGAGAAAATATTGGGGCTTTCAGAGGTTTTAGCAAATAAAGCTGATGTTGAAATACTCCAACACAAAGCCAATCTTGACTCCTCCAATCTTACTGATGAGTATGTCCTCGCTTGGAAAAAAGCTCTCGGTGTGGGGGAATTACCGAGTAATATTGCCACGATAGACGAGGGAACAAAACAAGGAAGTGTATATACCAAAACAAAGGTAGATGAACTTTTAGGGAATAGCGGTAAAAATATTGGAAATGCAGACATTAAGGTTCCTGAGGGAGAGGTAAGGATTTTGGATATCACAGGGGCAAAATTCGGTATTCAAGGGTTGGAGAATAAGGCGAATGATAATTCTTTTAACCTACAATTGATAACCAATAGCAGAGGCGATTTTGGAGTAGCACCCTATGTGAAGTATCAGTTTATGGCA
>QWCO01000448.1_pt1 | contig 18165 bp, 9 predicted proteins | sample 1972611 | NCBI WGS metagenome assembly QWCO01 (sample SAMN09866706, study PRJNA288562) | Human oral metagenome isolate term1_saliva, whole genome shotgun sequencing... | reverse complement strand
GTTGTGGGGATCCATATAGCGGAGATAGTAGGCAGAAGATCCTGCGAAACCAGGCATCGTGCTGAGTTCAAGCGGGAACACCGTCTTGTGGTCGATGCGACTATTGTCGGTGACGCAACGATTTGCTTCGTCCCAAGCCCAGTGAGTAGCATTGCCGAGAGGAGGTTCACCTGTTTCTGTGGGCAAGAACTTCGTCACTTCGGGTAACTCGATGGGGAGACAATCTTCTGGCACGAGATAGGGCATCTCGTTTTTGTAATATACGGGGAAAGGTTCACCCCAATAGCGTTGGCGAGAGAAGATAGCATCGCGCAAACGATAGTTGGTCTTCACACGTCCCAACTGATGTTCGGTCACGAAAGCCTTCGTTTTCGCAATGGCTTCTTTCACACTCAATCCGTTGAGTGAGAAACCATCTAGTGCTGCGGCTCCATCGGCAGGAGAATTGCAAACAATGCCTTCCTTAGCATCAAAACTTTCCTCGCTCACATCGGCACCTTCGATGAGGGGAACGATGGGGAGGTCGAAATGACGAGCAAAAGCATAGTCACGACTATCGTGAGCAGGCACAGCCATGATGGCACCAGTGCCGTAACCAGCCAGCACATAGTCTGAAATCCAGATGGGGATTTCTGTACCCGTGAAGGGGTTCACCGCATAGGAACCAGAGAATACACCGCTCACCTTGCGGTCGCTGATACGCTCACGCTCCGTGCGCTTAGCTGTAGCAGCCACGTAGGCTTCCACTTCAGCACGCTGTGCATCGGTGGTAAGTTGCACCACGAGTTCACTCTCAGGAGCCAACACCATAAAGGTCACACCAAAGATAGTGTCGGCACGTGTGGTGAAGATGGTAAAAGTCAAATCGCTGTCTTTCACACGGAATTCCATTTCAGTTCCCTGCGAACGACCAATCCAGTTGCGTTGTGTTTCTTTGAGCGAATCGCTCCAATCGAGGTGCTCCAAGCTGTCGAGCATACGACCCGCATAAGCACTCACGCGCAAGCACCATTGCTTCATCTTTTGTTGCACCACGGGGTGTCCACCACGTTCAGACACACCATCCACCACTTCGTCGTTTGCCAACACCGTGCCGAGCGCAGGACACCAGTTCACCATCGTTTCACCGATGTAGGCGATGCGATAGTTCATCAAGGTCTGCTGCTGCTCCACTTCGTTCATGGCTTTCCATTCAGCAGCCGTGAAGTGCAGAGCTTCCGTCTCAGCTACGTCCAAACCTTCTGAGCCTTTTGTCTCAAAATGCGCCACCAATTCACTGATGGGACGTGCCTTCTGCGCAGCATTGTCATAGAAAGATTGGAACATCTTGCCAAATGCCCACTGTGTCCATTTATAATAAGTGGGTTCGCAAGTGCGCACTTCACGACTCCAATCGAAGGAGAACCCGATTTTGTCAAGCTGTTCGCGATAGCGCGTGATGTTCTGCTGCGTAGTCACTGCAGGATGCTGCCCTGTTTGGATAGCATATTGTTCAGCAGGCAATCCATAAGCATCATAGCCCATAGGGTTGAGCACATTGAAGCCACACAAACGCTTGTAGCGCGCAAAGATGTCGGAAGCAATGTAACCTAGAGGGTGTCCCACGTGGAGTCCTGCCCCTGAGGGGTAAGGAAACATGTTGAGCACGTAGTATTTGGGCTTGTCGCTTCCAGTTTTTGCGTGATAGGTGCCTTCTTGCGCCCATGTTTCACGCCATCTTTTTTCAATGTCTCTGAAGTTATATTCCATGTCAGTGGTGGATTGTATATGCGATTAGGATTTGACAGAAGTTCTATCTCCCACATTTCAAAACCGTTATCGGCTATTTGTGAGAAAGCCAAGGCGGTGGACAGCGCCATTCCGCCCAACTTAAGAACTATCTTCCTGCAAAGTTACGCGAACAACAAAGAAAAAACAAGAAAAGCCGTATGTTTTTTCCACTTCGATTTTGAAAGTACACACTTTGCACCTTTTATCCCCAATTGGTCATTAACCCCTGAACAGATTTTATTGGATGGTTGAGCTAACGGTTTGTCGTTAGCTTGAAGGCATGGCGGGCTACGTCGGGAAACAACAAAATACGTCGAGAAACAACAAAAAACAAGTTGCCAACAAGAAAATGAAAGAGGTCAGGAAGTTATCTTCTCCATAATGCTCCGCACTATAACGACCTAACAACCGATTGGGATTTATGCACGTGAAGCAAGCAACAGAACGTAAAAACCCAGCCACAGGCAATGAACCCAAGATCCCAGAAACAGAAAAATTGTAACACAAATTGCTTGTTAGGCATAGCAAAAATAAAATTTAATACGGATTAAAACTGACAAAAGTAATAATCCGCATGAAAACCAAAGAAAAATACGCACGTTGTTTTGTTATTTTATTAGATTACACTATATTTGCAAAATCGCCCTATGACTTCGGCTCACATTGAGCAGAGCATTTACACGATGTGATTCGTTTGTACAACGAGAGCATCGGCGAGGACTGGCACAAAGCTAAGCGTTGCAGTTAAAGCCCCCAGAGGGAGTTTATTCCAGGGGCTACAATTTCCAGTCTGAAGAATTGGGGCGTTACAGAACCACGCAGCTGCACTTGTAGGCAGCCCAAGCGCAGTGACTTGCCACAAAGGAAGGAAGGCTTCCTCACGAAAATCAGATGCAGCAAGCACCGCACAACGATCAAGACAACAAAACCTTTTCACCCATCCAACTTAAGCACATGAGGTTAGTATTAATTCCACTAAGCACCCTGCTGGCAGGCGCGAGCTTGACGGCAAGCGCGGCACAAGCCTTGCCCCCGATGCCTGTAGCACAGACTACGCAGCAAAATGACCAAACCGGAAAAGTTATCAAAGGTCGCGTCATTGATGGCAACGGCGAGCCCCTCGTTGGTGCAACCATCAAACTTAAAGGTGGCAACGGTGTATATTTCACCGACCACAATGGTAATTTTGAAATCATCACGAAGAAAAATCGCGAAGAAGTCGTTGTGACGTATATTGGTCACGTGACACAAACGCTCTTTGTGTTTCCTGGCAACGAAACAACGATTCCCCTTGCTGCCGACAACACTTCGCTCAGTGAAGTGGTGGTGACTGGTTTTGTGAACAAATCGAAGGTGAGCTTCACCGGTTCTCAAACCACGGTGCAGAAAGATCAACTGCTCTCTATGGGCACGAAAAACGTGTTGGAGAGTTTGCAGAGCTTTGTGCCAGGCCTTGTGATTGCAGAAAACAACTTAGCAGGTTCTAACCCCAATAAGCGTCCAGACCTCAACATCCGTGGTCGCGCCACCTTTGATGGTTCTGCTAATATGCCCCTCTTTGTCGTTGATGGCACAGAAGTGAGTGCAGACTATGTGTATGATATGGACATGAACGACATCGAATCTGTGACGGTGCTCAAAGACGCTTCCGCCTCAGCACTCTATGGTTCGAAGGCTTCAGCTGGTGTCATCGTCATCACCACCAAAACGATGAAACCTGGTCGTTTGCGTTTGAACTATAGTGGCACCTATCGTTTATCTACTCCCGATTTGACCGACTACCACATGCTCAATGCTGCTCAGAAATTAGAGTTTGAGCGTTTGGCTGGACTTTACACCGACAAAACTGACCTTGAACGTCAATATCGTCTTGATAAGGAATACAACCGACTGGCGCAAATCGTGCGCAGTGGAGTCAACACCGACTGGTTGTCAAAGCCCTTGCGCAACGGTTTTTCTCAAAACCACAGTTTGAGCATTGACGGCGGTGACGACTATGCACGCTACAACCTTGGCTTACGCTACTCCACAGACGACGGTGTGATGATTGGTTCTAAGCGCGATCGTTTGTCCCTATTCTTCAAGTTCTCTTACAACAAGCCAGGGGCTTTTTCTGTGAACAACTCCACCACTTTGATGTCTGTTGATTCGGAAGAGTCGCCTTATGGTTCTTTCTCCGACTATGTGAAGCAGAATCCCTACGAACAGCCTTATGCTGCCGATGGTTCGCTTCATAAAAAATTGTCGAATCTTGAAGAAAACCCCTTGTATGAGGCACAAGCAGGCAATTTCAACAAGTCTGAAAATCTCAACATCCTCAACACCACCACCCTGCAAGTATGGTTCTCCGACGCTTTCCGTCTCAATGGTGATTTCTCTTTCACCAAAGATATGTCCACGAGCAATAACTTCAGGTCTCCGCTTGCTCTCAGCGAGTTGAATAAAACAGACGTTTCTCAGCGTGGGCAATTGACAGAAAGCCACACAAGCCTAGTGCGCTATGCCGGTAAGTTGATGTTGTCTTATAATAAGAATTTGTTTGGCAAACTCTTCACGAGTGCTACGGCAGGTTCTACCATCGAAGCCAACAATGGCGACAACACCTCTTATTCTTCAGTGGGTTACTATTCTGCCAATCTCTCTCACCCAGCTTTTGCAGCTGCCTATCTTGATGGAAAGCCCGGCGGTTCTGACAACATTTACCGCACGGTGGGCTTCTTTGCCAACCTCAACTCCATTTGGGACAACAAATACTTCCTCGATTTCATTTATCGATACGAAGGTTCTTCCAAATTTGGTAAGAACACCCGCTTCGCCCCATTCTGGAGTGTGGGTTCGGGTTGGAACATCCACAACGAATCTTTCCTCAAAGGCAAAGGTGTGGATTTGCTCAAGTTGCGTGCTAGTGTAGGTTATTTGGGTAACATCTCTTTTGAACCCTACCAAGCCATTACTTCCTACAACTATGCTGCGGGTAACAACTATGTGAAAGGCATTGGTGCAATTCCCAAAACGATTGGTAACCCCGACTTGCGTTGGGAGCGCACCCTCACCACCAATGTCGGTGTGGACCTCACGATGTTCAAGGGGCGTTGGGATTTGACGCTCGATGCTTACATCAAAAACACGGACGATCTGCTCGTCAATGTGACAAAAGCTCCTTCTGTGGGTGTGGCTTCAGCGCGTGAAAACCTAGGTGCTATCGAAAACCGCGGTGTGGAACTCCGCACGCGTGTAGTGCCCATCAGCACCAAGCAAATTCAGTGGTCTGTTTCTGCCACTTATGCTTACAACAAGAGCAAGATTAAGCAAATCAGTAATGCACTGATGAACAAGAATGAGGAAAACCGCAACGCAACGGGCAAGGCTCCCCTTCCCATTTACGAAGAAGGCGGTTCACTCACAGCTGTTAAGGTGGTGCCTTCAGCAGGTATCGACCCCGCAACAGGACGCGAAGTCTACATCAAGCGCGATGGTTCTTACACCTTCGACTATGATGCTCGCGACAAGGTGACCTTCGGCGACGAATCACCTCTCGGACAAGGTAGTTTGAGTTCTTATTTCACCTACAAACAGTGGTCGGCTTCAGCCTCCTTTGGTTATTCCTTTGGTGGAGTGGTCTACAACCAAACCCTTGTGACTCGCGTGGAAGGTGCAAATCCAAAGCAGAATGCCGATGAACGAGTGTTCAACGACCGTTGGAAAAAGCCTGGCGACTATGCTAGATATCGCAACATCGCCGACTATTCAACGCCCCAACAAACCAGTCGTTTCGTTCAAGTGAACAATTATCTCACGCTGCAATCTCTGTCAGTGGCTTATGAATTTACTCCCTGGCAGATTCGCAAACTCGGTTTGTCGCGTATGCGTTTAGAATTGCTCACCAACGATCTCTTCTATCTCTCTTCTATCAAGCGTGAACGTGGACTTGACTATCCCTATGCACGCAGCGTAGAAATGTCAGTGAGATTCTCGTTCTAACCCTTTGCCCCATTACTGCAATGAAGAAATCAATCCTCAACTCAATATGTGTGGCAGCCTTCGCGCTGTCGGCTGCCTCTTGCAACGACTTCTTGGATGTGCAGCCCAAAGGCACACTCACTGAAGATGTTCAGTTCAAGCCCACTCAAGGCTATTACGATGCGATGTATGGTGTGTATAGCAAAATGGCTAGCACCGACCTCTATGGCGGAAATCTGTCTTATGGTTTTGTCGACAAGATTGGACAACTTTTTGGCAAACTCAATACGAATGAAACAGACACCGAAATTCTGAAATACGATTATCAGAATAGCAAGGTGCGCGCCATCATCGACAACATTTGGAAATCACAATATGAAGGCATTTCTTACGTCAACAACGTCATCAAGAATGTAGAGTCCACGTCTTTGCGCGATAAGAATCTACGATTGGTGCGTGGTGAAGCCTACGGTCTTCGTGCTTTCCTCCATTTCGACCTCGTGCGCTTGTTCTGCCCTGACTATCGCACCAATCCTAATGCCGAATATGGTGTGCCTTATGCCGAAGATTTCAATTTGGCAAACAAGAATGTGTACACCCTCAAAGGCACTTACGAACACATCCTTCAAGACCTCAACACTGCTGAAAGCCTTTTGGCGAATGACACAGTGGTTGCTCCCATTGTGGAAGTGGGCAGTGACTACGACAACGGTCGTGCTCGTCAATTCAACCTCTATGCCGTCTATGCCACCAAGGCACGCGTGTATTACACGATGGGCGACAATCAGAAGGCTGCAGAGTATGCTAAGAAGGTGATTGATGCCAAACAGAGTTTCTCGCTCACAGAGTCGCGTAATTTTGACAAAGTGCGCAGATTCCCAGCTGATAGAGAAATGATCTTTGGACTCAACAATCGCACCCTGTCTCAAAGCGTCTACAACACCTTCTTTGGCTACACCCAAAGTAGTGGTAACTTCACCGAATCTCGTAAAGATTTGGAGACCCTCTATGAAACAAAAACCTTCACTTCGAGCAATGTTGATGTGCGTTATTCCGCGTTCTATCGCAAGGAAGGAGGGGCTTTTATATTCTTACGATTCATAGCCAACGAAAGCGAATCGCGCAGCAGTGCTCTTCAAGGTTTGACTTTGGTGCGTCTGCCCGAGATGTACTACATCCTTGCAGAGTCACTGTATGACACCGACCCCAAGGCTGCTAAGGCTGCGCTCGACGAAGTGAGAAAGAGTCGCGGACTCCAACCTAGCGACGATGCTAAGTTCCTCACCAAAGATACTTTCTTGCAAGAAATGATTAACGAACGTATGCGTGAGATGCCCGGAGAAGGTCAAGTGTTTTATGCGCTCAAGCATTACAACAAGCCCTTCAAAGCGCTTAACGGAAGAACGACCATCGAATCCTCTCCCACACGTTTTGTGTTGCCTCGTCCCGATCGCGAATTAGAATTCGGTAACAAGCAACAATAATAGGTTTCCTTTTCATTTTCCTGGTCTAGTGTCGTCATCTAGCCTATTTGTCTGAGTAGTGACACACTAAGTCAAAAAAATGTCGTCCATAGCCAAGCAGAGTTGGGCACACGCCTTCTCTGCCAGCTATAGTCGCCCAGCCAGTTGATAAAAACATATCAAGATGAAGCACTTTTTTCATATATTACTCTTGCCTTTGCTTGCAATGTGTGGGCTAGGCTCGTGCAACAGCATCGTTTACGATGAAGAGTATAGCAAAGATGGGTTCTATCACGCCCAAAATGCAGTTTATTTCCATTATCCCGAAGCCAGTGATACCTTAAGATTCTATTCTTTTGGTACACTTCCCGTAGATAGCCAAAAATATGTGATGAACATCCCCGTGCGCATAGCCGGTGTTCCTCAAAAACACGCGCAAAAGTTCAAACTTGTGGTGGATACAGCTTCGACGATGAAAGCCGGTGTACACTACAAAGAGCTAAACCTAGAACCCGTGGTCCCTGTGGATTCTGTGGATGCAGTTGTTCCTGTAACCTTGTTGCGCAATGCTTTGTCGCCCGACAAAGACACCCTCAAGTTGATTCTTCGCTTGGAACCCACTTCTGATTTGGCATTGAAATATCCCAAAGCCAACAAGGTGGAAATTCAAGTAACCAATGTAATTACCGCTCCTTATTATTGGGAATACTATATAGACAAATTTGGGATTTTTGAGCGTCGCAAATATCTTATGATGTTGGCTTACTATCATTCTAATGAGTCTGAGCTCATGGAGGCCATGTGGCAAGATAGCAATCAATTCTTCTTGAACTTTATGAAAGTGTATCGTACCTTGCAAGCCGATCCCACTTACGACAAATCCTTCCTTCCTGCTAATCCTTACAACCCCTACAAATAAAACTTATGAAAAGATTTAATCAACTATGCCTCTTCTCGGTAGCGGCTACTAGTATGCTGGGGGTCGTTTCTTGTATCTCTGACGATTCGGTGGGTGTGGTGAAAGAATTGTCTTACCTCTCCGCTGAAAACAGCGTTGCTGATGAATATAAGGTCGATCGTTTGGACACACTGCGCATTCCAGCTCCCAAGGTGACTCAAACTCACGTAGACAAACCCCTCACTTATCGTTGGGAAATCAATGGAAAAGTAGTATCTACGGAAAAAGACTTGAGTTATGAGTGCAAGGACTACACGAAAGATAAAAGCAAACCTTTCCTTTGTCGCCTGACGATAAGCAACGAAGATGGCAGCTATTACAAAAATTTCAAGTTGCACGTGCAATATCGTTACCGCACTGGCGTTTATGTTTTAGCCGAAGACAATGGCAAGACCATCGTGAGCTACATTCGTCCTGACAGCGCAAAGACGTTAGTGGAACACGACCTTCTTGCTAAGAACAACGCTGAGACCACTTTCAAGGGAAAGCCCACAGCAGCCGCCATCATCGACTATTACGGCAAAAATGACCTCTTCTTTGCAGCTGGTTCTCCCAGTCAAATTTATCGTTTAGATGGCAACACGATGCAACTTGTTGCTGCAACTCAAGCAGCAGGCACTGTTTCATTGCTTTATCCCAACAAGATCGGAGCTTTGAACAATGAACAGGCAGGTGGTAAGCTTATTGTGGTAGAAGATGGAGATGTGTCTGATATCAGAACATCAGACCTTTCTTTGGTCATCACAAGTCTTACTTCGCGCGACATCGTCAAAGTATTGCCTAAATTCCAATTGGTTCCATCCGTGTTCTCGTATGCAGATACTGGTATTGACAACTACACTGGACTTGCTTTCTACGACAACACGCAAGGTTTCATTGTTTATGCACCTGATGCCAATGTTGATGACAAGCAAAAGCTTCAAAAAACTAAGCTCATCTTCAACGAACAATTCAAGGGACTCAAACTTGTGGGTATGGTGCCGGTCACTAAACATCACGAGGTAGCCTTATTCTTGCACGACGACGCAGCCAATAAGTTCTATCACGTGTGGCTCTATCCTGGAAGTTACAACGCTCGTGTAAAACGTCAGAACTCAGAACCCGAGCTCAAGCAAGCTAAAATTGAAATCCCTGCTTCAGCTGGTGTCACCGTCAAGAGCAAGTTTGCGGCAGCTCAAGTCACCAATCTCGTTTATTACTCTAGTGACAACAAAATCTATGCGTATAATATTTTGTCGAAGGGTAATTTCCCCACCACTCCCGACTTCACTTGCCCCGAAGGCGAAGAGGTTGTGGCTATGGTGTTGAATGCTGATGAAAGCGAACTCATTGTAGCCACTCACTCCAGCACTTCTCAACAAGGAAGCGTCTATGCTTTCAATTTGCACGACAAGAAATTAAGCTGGAGCTATAAGAATGTCACAGGAAAAGTCATTTCTTTGATGTTCCGAAAATAAGCTGAGCTACTATGTTTCACCACGCTTCGCATAGAGAGGGAATAAATGCAGTCCCATTTTCCGCGAAGAGTTGAAACATCCAGCACAAGCTGACTATTCACGCAATCTCACCTCATCAAGAAAGTTGCCCTGCGCAACCTTCTTGGCGATGGAGAGTTTTTGCGTTAATGAACGATATAATTCTTACTCACTAAACAAGACCTATTCAAACGATGAAGAAAAACTTCATTCCCCTCTTCTTCGGTGCAGCGATGGTTGTGTTAGGTGCTTTCCAATCGCAGACGGCAATGGCCGACAAAAAGAAACCTGCAGCGGACAGCACGGCAGTGACCACAGCTACCTCCAAAACGCCCGAAGCCCACAAGCCTTCTAAGAAAGAAAAGAAGCAAAGCAAATATGCCAAGTTCTTTGAAAACAAAAAGTACGATGCTGCGAAGGGCAAGTTTATTTCGTTGTATAAGACCGACGGTAAGGTCTATTTCGAACTTCCTTTGAAATATCTCGGACGCGAAATGCTCTTAGGAGCCACCATTTCTTCTGTGTCCGACCCCACTTATCTCAATGTGGGTCTCAAAAACAGCACCCCCCTCTATCTCCGTTTTGAGCAACAAGACAGTAGTATTGTAGCAAAAGTGCCCAACACCAACTACTTCAAATATGGACTCAACGACCGCGAGAAGGATGTGCTCGCCCTCAACTATCGCGATCCTGCTTTGCAGTCGTTCAAAATTGAATGCTACACTCCCGACAGCAGTGCAGTGCTCATCGATGCCACCTCTTTGGTGGGACGTGCCAACCCTTTGCTCAATGTGGTGCCTAGCAAGTCGGGTAGTTTCAACCTCCGTGCTACCCCCACTTCTGAACTCACCTTCGTCAAGCAACTCAAAGCCTTCGACAACAATGTGAGTGTGAAAGTGGAGCTCAACTATAAGTTGAGCGCATCGATCTTGAATCTGTTCTATCTCATGAAAGATGCCCCCACCACGGTAGATGTCACCTATTCGCTCCTCCTCTTGCCCGAACACAAAATGACACCACGCATTGCCGATGCACGTGTGGGCATATTCTCCTCGCCTAAGTTTGACATCAATGGCAATGACGACCACGTAAGAAGTATGTATCTGGCGCATCGTTGGCGCTTGGTGCCTAAGGACAGAACGGCTTATCTCAATGGTAAACTCACAGAACCTGTACAACCCATTGTTTATTATCTCGACTCCACCTTCCCCGAAGCTTGGAAACCTGCTTTGCGCGAAGGAGTGCTCCGTTGGAACAAGGCGTTCGAAAAGGCTGGATTCAAGAATGCCGTGCAAGTGCGCGACTTCCCCACCAACGATCCCACCTTTGACCCCGACAACTTGGCTTACTCTTGCATCAGATATGCGCCCAACACCGAAGAAAATGCCTACGGTCCCTCGTGGGTAGACCCTTCTACGGGAGAAATCATCAATGCTTCGGTCATTGTGTATAACAATGTGGAGAATTTGCTCTACAAATGGCGTTTTGTGCAAACGGCCAACGTGGACAAAGCCGTGCGCGGTGACAAACTTCCTGCCGACTTGTTGCACCAATCTCTCTCCTATGTGGTAGCGCACGAAGTGGGACACACCCTTGGTCTTGAACACAACATGGCAGCGTCTGCCGCTTTCCCCACCGACTCTTTGCGTTCACGCACTTTCACGCAAAAGTATGGCACCACTCCTTCCATCATGGACTATGCGCGCTACAACTACATCGCGCAACCCGGAGATCATGGTGTTGCCCTCGCTCCTCCCACAATGGGTGTTTACGATCAATATGCTATCGAGTGGAACTATCGCTATTTCCCACAATATGATGGCGATCTCGACAAAGAAACCCAATCGCTTGAGGCTTGGACAGACCAAAAGGCAAAACAGCCCTATCTGCGTTTTATGCGTCAACAGATGCGCCAAATCGATCCCACCGTTGTGTCGGAAGATTTGGGCAATGATCCCATCAAGGCTGCGCAATATGGTATGAAGAACCTCGAAGCCATTCAGCGCAATTTGGCAAAATGGGTGACCAACGACGATGATAGTCGCAAAAAGGCTGAGCTCAACCTCGCCATTGCCCAACAATATAACCGCTATCTCAAAAATGTGATGAATCTCGTGGGCGGTGTTGTGGTGAATGTGAGCAAGGAAAACTCTGGCATTCCCCGCTATCAAGTGGTACCTAAGGCACGCCAGCGTCAGGCTCTCCTTTGGGCGCTCAATGAAATCAAAACCTTTGCCCGCCATGCTGATCGCGTTGCAGAACGCAAGGAGTTTATGAGCGTTAGCTACTACGACCAACTGATGGAATTTATCATCAAAGACTTGTTTGATGTCCGTGCACGTGTCATCATGGCTGAACATCTCGACAGCAAAAGCTATACGCTCCGCGAATATTTCGATGATGTCTATCAAAATATCTTTGCTTCTACCCTCGCTGGCAGAGTGCCCACTCACGCAGAGCAGCTGATGGAACATACCTTCCTCAACCAAGCCACCAATGTGGTGATAGATGGTGTGGAAGGAGCCAGTCCTTCTGTTCCCGCTGCTATTCGCAGCTACGACAATGATGCTGCTAGCACTTATCTCTCTGTCATCGAACGTTTGGGTTATGCGCCTGCCGACCTCAAAGCACAACTCCTCAATGCTCCAGTGGCAGTAGACGGTGAGCAAGATGCACAATTTGGCGATCCTGCAGCCAATGTTTACCCCACTTTCAGCGTAAAGTTGCTCGACAAGTCAGACATCTACTATCAAGTGGCGATCACCAAATTGCATCCCATCGTGCAACGCCGTGTTGCTACTGCCACTTCTCCCACCATCAAAGCCCACTATCAGCTCCTCCTTGCCAAAATTGAAAAGGCTCTCGGACTGAAGAAATAGAAGATCTTATGAAGAAAATCCTATATGGAACGCTTTTACTCTCCCTCGCGCTGGTGACCACTGCACCAGCCGAGGCAGGTATCTTCAGTTTCCTCCACAAAAAGAAAACGGAGAAGAAAGCTCCCCCAAAGAAAACGGCTTATGAGAAGCTGCTCACCGACAATCTCATTCAAACAGCTTCTGGTCCTTTGATGAAGCTCCACAAGTCGGATGGTAAACTCTATTTGGAACTCCCCAAAAAGACGCTCGGCAAAGATTTCTTGCTCGGAGTCACCCTTTCCTCCATCTCTAACCCTGGGCTAGGCAATGTGGGATTCCGCAACAGCAATCCTGTGCATTTCCGCTTTGTGCAGAAAGACAGTGTGGTGGTGATGGACATTGTCAACACTGAGTTCCTCACCACCTCGGCGCCCACCAAGGAAATGGCAGCAAGCATCTCCCAAAACTACACAAACCTCAGTTTTCTGAGTTTCCCCATCAAGGCATGGAGCAAAGACAGTGCAAATGTGGTGGTAGATGCCAGTTCGTTCTTCCTCAACGACAACCGATTTTTCCCCATCCTTGATGGAGAAAACAGTGGGGTCAAGGTGGAAGAACAACAAAGCTCAGAGTTGACGCATATCAAAACGCTCAAGAGTTTCAAAAACAATGTGAGCATCTTGGTGGAACGTAGCTACAAAGCCACTCTCTCAGCAGGACCCGGTTCGCGCACACTCACCAACTATCCCATCACGGCTGGAGTGAACATCACGATGTTGGCACTTCCCGAAAAGCCGATGACGCCTCGTCTTTCCGACACACGCATTGGACTGTTCCTTACCTCCAAAAATGTGTTGCATGATGGCCGCATTGAACCTGCTTCGTTCGTTCGTCGTTGGCGCGTTGAACCCAAAGACGAGGCTGCTTTTGCTGCCGGACAGTTGGTAGAGCCTAAGAAGCACATTGTCTACTACGTGGATCCTGCTTTCCCTCCCGTTTGGCGCAAAGCCATCGACGTAGGAGTGTTGCGCTGGAACGCCGCTTTTGAAAAGATAGGTTTCAAAGACGTGGTGCAAGTGCGCGATTATCCCACTGACGATCCTGAGTTCGACCCCGACAACCTCGAATATACTTGCATCCGTTTCGTGCCTAGTGGTGTGGAAAACGCCATGGGACCTTCATGGAGCGACCCACGCTCGGGAGAAATCATCAACGGTTCCACCTTCATCTATCGCGGTGTCAATAGCATCCTTGCCAACTGGCGTTTCATCCAAACGGCACAAATCGACAAGACGGTGCGCACCAAGAAGATGCCCGAAGCCGCTTTGCAGAAATCTCTTGAGTATATGCTTGCCCACGAAATCGGACACACGCTCGGATTTATGCACAACATGGGAGCGTCCTTCTCCTATCCTGTTGACTCTTTGCGCTCCAAAACGTTCACTGATCAATACGGCACCACGCCTTCTATCATGGACTATGCGCGTCATAACTATGTGGCGCAAGTGGGCGACCCTGTCACTAACCTCGATCCTCCTCCCATTGGTCTTTACGACTACTATGCTGTGGAGTGGGCTTACAAGTATTTCCCTGATTTGAAGGGAGATTTCGTGGCGGAAAACAAGGAGTTGCGCAAACTCATTGACCAACACGCGCACGATTTGCGCTATCGCTACGGACTCCAACAGTCTACTCCCATCCTCGACCCCTCGAGTCTTACGGAAGATTTGGGAGATGACCCCATTAAGGCTGGAGATTATGGCATGAAGAACCTAAAGTTCATCGTTTCGCATCTTACCGATTGGATTCAAGATGACGAAACCAGTGAGCGCAAAGGTACACTCTATCGTGAAGCTCTCAGTCAAGCCTATCGCTATGTCAATAATGTTCATGTGAATGTGGCGGGCATCTATTTCCAACAAACCAGTGAAAGCTCTGGCATCCCTCGCTATCGTGTAGTGCCTCACGACAAACAGCGCGCTTCTGCACTGTGGCTCTTACGCCAAGCACGCGATTTCTCACAGCTCAGCAACCGTAAGTTGGAAGCCATCTTGCCTTATGCAGCCAATCGTCCTTTCGATTTGATGGTGTCTAACCTTCAGGCTTTGGCCATCAATCAGACTTCGCGTCTTGCCCTTGGAGCTTATCTCGACAGCACGGCCTACACGCCAGTAGAATACTGCGAAGACGTGTTCAACAATGTCTTTGAGAAAACATTGGCTGGAAAGGAAAATCTCACCGACCAAGAACTTCGTTTCCAATCGCTCTACGTGAAATATATGGGCGGAAACGTAGTCGGTGCAAATCGTCCCACAGCCATGCAGGTTGGGCTCACCAACAATGGTCAGAAAGCCCTCGAAGCCAGTTTGAAAGGCGGTTTAGACGCAGCTCCTCTCTCTCCCGAAGCGTTGCGTCATCAACTCCTTACCACCACTAGTGAGCTGCAAGATGCCAGCACCAAAGATGCTGCAAACCTCTGTGGCACTTGCCATCACGACAAGGCTCCTGCCCAAGTGGGATTCCTCAACTTCGGTAAGGGTTATGGCGAACCAGCCGACCTCTGGGGTAACATGGTCAACCGTTCTTCCGTAGTGTTGTATGGCTATGCCCTCAAGACCCTCGAACTTTTGGAGAAATCGGTGAAGACTACGAAGAATCCAGAACTTCGTGCGCACTATCAAACCCTCCTCACTCGTTTGAAGAAGAAGTTTGAGGCTTAATCTCCAATCGGTCATTAGACCTATACTTCTCCCTTACTTAATCACAACGGACACCTCTATCCTTTTCGATGGAGGTGTCCGTTTTGTTTGTTAAGCTCTTATTCTTGCGGAATAAGTCTAGGGCAAATGGGAGGTCTAGGACAAACAAGATGCTGATTTGTGGGATTGAAGATGTATGAGAACTTCCTGCTTGGGCAAAGCACATTTGATACTACGCAAAGTATCCATAACCCAACCGTCGTTTTTAGGGTTGCTATTGGTGGCTTGAGCAGGAGGGACTTAGGGATTCTCTTCTAAGAGGGAAGGCGTGTTTTGTTCCTCTTCGCTCGAAGGCACAATGTCGGGTTGCACATCTGGGCGAATATGCGGTGTGTCGAAACCTTGAGTTAGTGCACGGCATACAGCATCTTGGAAATTTCGTCCTTCAGCAGTGGTGCGCACACCTTGGTTGATGATAGCAAAACACAGTCTGTGACCATTGGCAGCCATGGCATAGCCCGTGAGCGAACTCACCCCTTCGAGAGTGCCCGTCTTGGCACGAACATTGTCTTGGGCTGGCGTGCGACGACAGCGCGACTTCAGCGTGCCGTCACGTCCCATAATGGGCAGTGCTGTGGTGAGATGCGTGAACGTCTCTTCGCTCCGTGCCGCATGGCGCAGCATCGCCACCAATAGTTCGGGCGAAACATAGTTGTAGAGCGAAAGCCCACTGCCATCTGCCACGAGATAGTCTGAAGGTTGCAAGCCGCACTGCGCTATCACACGCTGCACCTGCGCTGCAGCATCCTTGTACGTAGCATAGGCGCGCTTGGACAAGGCTGCCAACTGATAAAACATCGCCTCAGCGCAGAGATTATTCGAGTCTTTGAGCATGGGGTGAAGCACTTGGTCTATGCTGTGCTTGCGCTCCACCAGCAGTTGTGCCCCACGAGGCAGAGTGCCACGTTGGATATTTCCCTCTAGCGTGATGCCGGCGCGCCCCAAATGTTCATAGAAATGATCTGCCCAACTGTCGTTGCCGCGATAGAGCAAGGGTGTGAGGGGCTTGTTCTTGTCGTCCCAACACCAGCCCCATCCGAAACTTGTGGTGTCTTTCATAGAGACATCGAGCACTAGGTCACCCGTGATGCGACGAATGCCACGTTGACGGAGCACTTCCACAAAAGCGCGCAGGTCATCACGTCCGAAGAGAGGGTCGAATCCTCCACGCGCCACAAGCGAACCTTGCAGCACACTGTCGGTGGGTGCCACGGTACTATAGAGTTGTGTGGAAAATTGATAATCACCTCCCAGTTTGTCCAAAGCTGTCACCGCTGTGATCACCTTCATGCTCGAAGCAGGTCGCATGCGCTGTTGATGTCCGTGGGCATAGAGCATAGAGTCGGTGGTAAGATCATAGACGCAGAGCCCCAACTGACTGCGCTGCATGAGCGGCAGTTGCACAAGCGAATCAAGACGCTGGCAGATGAGTTGGCTAAACGCATTGGTGGAGCGTTCGGCTGTGGTCACCTCACTGGTGGTCTGTGCCGAAACTGCCACTGCTGTGGGCAGACACAAACTAGAGAGCGTGAGGACTAAGAAGGAAAAAAGACGAGACATGGGCAGGAGGGGGAGCATACAGCGAGGAGGAAAGGGAGAGCCAAAGAAAAAGCATCTGAACTTTCGGATGCGTCTAGTAAAAACGCCAGAGAGTTCAGATGCTAAAGAGGAGGAAGCCATTGTCGCGTGATGCAGCTATCGCAGAGATTCTGACATCATGGGCAAGGCAAGTCCGACGTTCTCAGAATTTATTTGATGCCGAGCTGCGACTTGATTTGCGCAGTGATGTCGGTAGAGAGGGCTTCATTGATGTGAATCATGCCTTGTGCTGCACTCTTGTCGATGGCAAACACATATTGACCAGTCTTGATAACGGCAGAGATGGCTGCATTCACCTTGTCGAGGACAGGTTGCAAGCGCTTTTGTTGCTCTTGACGGAAAGCTTGTTCGTTGTCTTGAGCAGTTTGTTGGATGCGTTGTTGAAGATCTTGGAGTTCCTTCTCCTTGCGAGCACGGATGTTGGCAGGAGTCTTGTCATTCACTTCAGCTTGATACTTCTCAAACTTAGATTGGAGTTCCTTCTGCATAGCCTCAAGGTCAGCTTGGTATTGCTTGCCAATCGCTTCAACTTCAGTTTGTACCTTCTTAAATTCAGAGTAGTTGGTCACGATTTCTTGAGAGTTGTAGTGTGCCACTTTTTGGGCAAGGAGGCTCAAAGGAGCCACCATGAGGAGCATGAGGAGGATTTTCTTGAACATATTGCTATTTTTTTGATGTTTCTAATTAGGGTTTGGAGAGCATCTCCCTTCCTGTTCACAGACCTTTCGGTGCTAAGTCAAACAATCAAGCACTTCTTTTTCAGTGCTACAAGGAGGCTATCTCACGATATTTGGGCAAAATTACGACTTTTAGTTGGAATAGCCTAATTTAGCTAGCACTTCATTGCTAATATCAATGGCAGGTGAAGCAAAAATGATGCCCGCTCCTTCGCTAGCGCGGTCGAGAATGAGCTGAAAACCTTTGGCTTGTGCCACCGCTTTCACAGCATTGTACACCTCATCTTGGATGGGTTGGAGCAAGGCTGTGCGCTTTTTATACAGTTCGCCTTCTGGACCGAAATAGCGCTTTTTAAGGTCGGCAGCATCTTTCTCCTTTTTCACGATAGCATCCTCGCGTGTTTTCTTTTGTGCTTCGGAGAGGAACACGGCTTCGTTCTGATAGTTGCGATAGAGTGTCTTGGCTTCGTTGTCAATGGCTTCAACTTCTGCTTGCCATTTCTTGGAGATTTGATTGAGCTGTTCGCCAGCACGCTCATAAGCAGGAATGTTGTGCATGATATATTCCATGTCGATGAGGGCAAACTTTTGTGCTGCCGCTCCCACACTTGTGGTAAGGGCAATAAAGAGGAGAAGGAGGAATTTC
>QWCO01000969.1_pt1 | contig 18400 bp, 17 predicted proteins | sample 1972611 | NCBI WGS metagenome assembly QWCO01 (sample SAMN09866706, study PRJNA288562) | Human oral metagenome isolate term1_saliva, whole genome shotgun sequencing... | reverse complement strand
ATCTTTTACGAACTCTTCTTTAGCATCAACGATGTACGCTTTAGAAGCACCAGATTTGATTGCTTTTTTCTCAACTGCATCATAATCCTCAGGTTGGCCTAAGTCTACGCACACAGCGATAACTTCAGCGCCATAGTTTTCTTTTAACCAAGGAATGATAACAGATGTGTCTAAACCGCCAGAATATGCGAGTACTACTTTATTTGCTTTACCCATGATAACACCTCATAAACTAAATTATACTAGGTATGATTCATACCATTTATTATTATACTACGAATTCATTATGAATTCTTCATGTCTTATCGACTACAGGTGTTAGTATATCACTGCATATTTATAAATGCAAGCAGAAATTTTATTCAATTATATAATATATTTCGTTTACGAATATTATATCTTATTCTATACCAAGTTCTTGCTTATATGCATAGTCCGCCTCTGCTTGAGATATCATGCCTTGATCTACCATTTGAGCGAGAACTAATTTTTGCCGAGCTTTAGCACCTTTATAATTTTCATAAGGATCCAAATAGGTTGGTGCATTGGGCAATGCCGCTAACATTGCACATTGACCTAAGGTCAATCGACTAGGGCTAGTACCAAAATACCCCTCGGCAGCCTCTTTTATACCATAATAATTATGTCCATAATAGACCGTATTCAAATACATGGTTAAAATTTCATCTTTACTATAGTAATGCTCCATCTCTACCGCTAGAATAGCTTCCTCCGCTTTACGGGACATCGTCCGTTTAGACGATAGAAATAGATTTTTTACCAATTGTTGTGTGATAGTACTACCACCCTCAACAGTTTCACCAGCAACGCTGTTAACATAAAAAGCGCGTGTTACACCGAGCACATCAATAGCACCATGCTTGTAATAGCGTTTATCTTCAATGGCCACAAGAGCACGTTTCGCATTGTCTGGAATGTTTTCAGACTTCACCCATTTATCTTGTGGCACACGTTGATGAAGCGCGGCTTCAACCTTTTCTTTAAAAGTAAAAACACGATAAATACGTTCCCAACGACTTAATGTATCTTCATTTTCCTCTATGGTCTGTTCTACGGTTGTATGAGCCTTACTGACGCGATTTGTTCCTTGATAGCTTTGATATGTGTCATACACATATATAGCGCCTATCACTATACAAACGATAAGAACTAATCGGTGCACTATTCGAAATATAAACATAGATTCCCCTATATCTACTGTACAGCAGATTTCTAAGTAGACAAACTTTCACAAATAACACAATTATAATACAATTATTATATATTGATTGTATTGTATCATAAGTTATCTATTTTTAGCATACCTCTACATATTGTATTTGTTAACCATATTGTCGTATAATAGATAAGATGATGAAGCATGCCCAAATTGGAGGAGTATTATGAAACAGTGTATGGATTCAGACAATCTACATCGTCGATTGCGTAAAATTTTAGGTCAAGTGCAAGCTATTGATCGAATGATTGAAGAAGACATTCCTTGTGAAGATGTACTAGCCCAAATCAATGCAGCCAAATCCGCGTTGCATAAGGTTGGCCAAGTGGTCCTCGAAGGACATATCAACCATTGTGTACGCGATGGTATACAACATGGTGATGTAGATAAAACAATTAATGACTTTACAGTTGCTGTAGAGCGCTTTGCCAATATGGGAAAATAAAAAGAGGCAATATCCTAATGATCAGGGTATTGCCTCTTTTGCGTATTAGTCGTGGTTCGTTGTTAAGAACTCGCTAAGTGCTGCTAATGCATCATCTTCATCAGCACCATCAGCAGTTAATACTACGGATGTGCCTTTTGTTGCACCCAATGTTAATACAGTCAAAATGGATTTAGCATCTGCGGTTTTACCATTTGCTGCGATTGTCAATTTGGACGCAAATTTTGCAGCCAATTGTGTAAATGCAGTCGCTGGACGAGCATGTAAACCAGATTCGTTTGTGATTTCTACTGTTACTTCTTTCATGAGTTACCTCTTTCTACGGAGCGCACAAAAACGCTAATATCTTTGCTATTAATATAGGTATTGTATCAGTTTACCCCTATCAAATTCAAGTTTGTTTTTATGAAAGCTATGGTCTATGCCAAACCTTTTTCAGCGAGTAATGATTTTGCATAGGCTGTGATTTCTTCAGCTGTATCCATAGTCAATGCTTTTTGAGCAAATGCTTCACATTCTGCTTTTGTAACAGAGCGTAAAATATTTTTAATCAATGGAATGGATGATGCAGTCATAGAGAATTCATCAAGTCCTAATCCCAATAAAATCATAGTTGCAACTGGATCACTAGCCAACTCACCACACATACCGGTAAATTTACCTTGTTCGTGACTCGCATCAATTACGTGTTTGATAAGGCGTAATACAGCGGGATGCAATGGTTGATATAAATTGCCGATGGACTCATTCATACGGTCAACCGCCAACGTGTATTGGCAAAGGTCATTGGTACGATACTAAAGAAATCTACATATTTAGCCAAAATCGGAGAAATAACGGCTGCCGCTGGCACCTCAATCATAATACCTACTTTGATATCTGTATTGAAAGCTATGCCTTCAGTAATCAATTCTTTCTTGCATTCATCGAGCATAGCATTTGCCGCTTTAACCTCTTCTACAGATGCAATCATAGGATACATGATGTGAATGTCGCCAAACGAACTAGCCCGAAGGAGTGCACGTAATTGGACCTTAAAAATATCAGGTCGATTCAAGGAAATACGAATGGCACGATACCCGAGGAATGGATTCATTTCTTCAGGTAAGTCTAGGCATTTTAATTCCTTATCACCGCCGATATCCATGGTACGGATGATGACAGGTTGGCCCTTCATACTTTCTGCTACTTGTTTATATTGTTCAAACTGTACATCTTCTGTAGGCAGTTCATCGTTTTCCATGTAAAGGAATTCGGTGCGATATAGGCCAATACCTTGAGCGCCCATGGTCAACGCATGGTCCGCATCTTTGGATTTACCAATATTACCTAATAAATCAACATGATGTCCGTCCTTTGTAACGGCTTCTAAATTAGCAGAGTCCTTTAAACGTTTCAACTCGTCTTGGAAATCTGCAGCTTCTTTTGTATAACGTTCCCACTCTTCATCGGATGGTTCCGTAATCACTTCACCATCAGTGCCAAGTACAACAGCACGCACATCGTCAGTAAAGCTTTCAATATCACCAACGCCCATAACGGCAGGAATTTCTAAGGTACGCGCCATGATAGCCGCATGAGATGTCGGACCACCAGCAGCTGTTACGATACCTTTTACAACATTTTTATCTAGTGAAGCCGTATCAGATGGAGCCAAATCGTGAGCCACGATAATAACCTCACCGGAAATATGAGATAAACCACGAGGGTTCATGCCAAGCATGTTACGCATCAAACGATCGCCAATATCTTTAATATCCGCACCACGTTCACGCATATATGGATCATCCATGCCGATGAAAATAGCCGCAAAGGTTTCTATCGTTTGCGCCGTAGCAGCTACGACGTTCATTTTTGAATTTTCTACAAGGGACTTGATACCATCAGACAAGGATGGGTCTTGTGCGATTTGCATATGAGCTTCAAAAATAGCAGCCTCATCTGCCCCCATATCAACCAATGCTTTTTGACGAATCGTATCTAATTGTTTAAGGGTTGCAGCCATAGCGCTAGCAAATTTGCCAATTTCAACCTCTACTTGGTCATCAGTCACCTCATAATCAGGTATCACGATTTCTTCTTGTATATATTTGTACACATTGCCAACAGCAACGCCTCGAGACCCAGAAATCCCTTGAATTCGCATGTGTGTTCCTCTTTCTATATCCGATAAACTACATTACATTATATTTTAACATTTTTACATTGAACAATAAAGAGAGACCCTATCTGTGATATAATGTTATATTATATATAGTTAACTGTAGACTTTCACGAGTATCATAGTGAAAGTCTACTCTATTGTAAGGAATAGTCGCATTTATCTAGTGTGACATCGAATAGGAGTATGTATGAAATTAACAAAAATGCATGGCCTCGGCAACGATTTTATCCTCTTTTCTGACTCACAAGGGGCCAATAAAGATTATACAGATCTCGCCATCCGCCTCTGCGACCGTCGTACAGGTATCGGCGCCGATGGTCTTGTAATCGTTGTACCATCTAATACATGCGATGTACGCATGCGCATCATCAACTCAGACGGCAGCGAAGCAGAAATGTGTGGTAATGGCATTCGTTGCTTTGCCAAATATGCCTATGAACACGGTGAAATTACAAAAGATACTTTCACCATCGAAACATTAGCAGGCGTTATGAAACCAACGTTAACCATTGAAAATGGCATTGTTACACAAGTGACAGTAGACATGGGCAAACCTTTCTTTAACAGCAAAGACATTCCCATGAATGTAACCATGGATAAGGTCATCGATGTGGACCTCGATGTAAATGGCGAAACAGTAACAGTAAGTTCCGTCCTTCTCGGTGTACCTCACACAGAAGTTTTTGTGGACGACATCACGAAAGCACCGGTTACAACACAAGGTCCAATTCTTGAAAAACACGATGCATTCCCATCCAATACAAACGTGAACTATATCGAGGTCGTAAACGACCACCATATTAAGGTCCGCACTTGGGAACGCGGTGCTGGCGCCACGCTTGCATGCGGTACAGGTTCTTGCGCATCGGCGATCATGTCCCACGAAAAAGGCCTTACAGGTCGCGAGGTCGATGTAGAATTATATCTTGGCACATTACACATCAGTTATTTGGAGGATGGCACGGTTCTTATGACGGGCCCTGCTGAGGAAGTATTCGAAACAGAACTTCCTATCGAATAATATGAAGTGGTTACAATTACTATTACAGGCATACCTAAAATATAAACAAGGGCGTACCATGATGCCAAACAATATGGGACTATTGATATCATTAATCGTTTCTATCATCATTATTCTCGCATCTGTCATGTTTAGTGTTCCTGCTAAAACCTCAATCGTGGTTATGCAAATCTTTTTGCTCATCGGCTGGCTCATAGCCATGTGGCAAGCATCGGGGATTATTCCCATGATTATTGCGTCTGGTATTGAATTGATTAATCCAAATCTTTTCATAATCTGCGCATTTTTAATTACATCCTGCGTGAGTATGTTACTTGGTACATCGCTAGGAACAGTAGGCACCATCGGTATTGTACTAATTACAATTGCCAAAGCTGGTAATCTACCTATTGATATTGTAGCAGGTGCCATTATGGCAGGCGCCTACTTAGGAGACAGAAACTCACCTCTATCCTCTAGCGCCTCTCTCGTAGCTGCTTTAACGCACACCAAAGTAAATAGCAATATACCAATCATGTTGAAAGATAGCTTACCTGCTCTCATCATCAGCTGTATATTGTATCTACTCTTATCCCTATGGTTTCCACTAGACTACACTAACAGTTATCTACCGGATACGATCCATTTCGTGTTCAATATCCATTGGACATTATGGATACCAGTTCTTATCATTATTGGTGTGTTACCAACAAAGCTATCTATACGTTGGCCTATTGGTATTAGTGCACTGGCGGCAACCATCCTCGCAGTTATCCATCAAAATTATACAGTAATGGATATGTTACAATTTACCGTATTGGGGTTCCATCTGCCAGATTATAATCCGCTATCGGATATTATCCACGGCGGAGGCCTACAAACGATGTGGATACCAACCCTATCTATATTCATGGCTTGTTCCATTTCCGGCATGCTTGAAGGCGTTGGTTTTTGGAATGATATTCGCAGCCTTTTACAACACGTATCAGGTCGCGCCAAACTCTTTGCGTCGAATGTACTAATTGCATTTATTACAGGTGCTCTAGGTTGTAGTCAAGCAATTGCGGTAATCATGACACATTCCATTATGCGTACCACCTATGCAAAGGAACGCATTCATGATGAAGATGTCATGCTAGACTTTGAAAACAGCGGCATTCTTATTGCAGCCTTACAACCATGGAATATTGCGGCACTCGTACCTGTCATTATGATGGATGTCTCGCCTGCCGGTTACGTACCATTTGCGTTCTTCTTATACTTAGTACCACTGATCTACTGGTATCGCTTACGCAATCCTGCATTGGATTATATCGTTCGCTTAGACCACTTAACCACGGGTACAATCAATCGCACTGAACAAGAATATGTGCTGGGCGGTGGCAAGGGTATCAATGTATCCATCGTCCTCAATAACCTAAGTATGGATACGACAGCACTTGGGTTTATCGCTGGTTTTACAGGTGACGAAATTGTACGTCAGCTCAATGAATTTGGTGTCCGTGAAAGTTTCATCCGTCTCAAAGAGGGTTTAACCCGCATCAATGTTAAGGTAAAAGCATCCGATGAAGAAACGGAAATCAATGGTCGTGGTCCTATCATAGCCGATGATGAACTACAAGCCTTATACGCCCAACTTGATGCATTAACAGAGCAAGATACATTAATTTTAGCAGGCAGCATTCCGTCTAGCCTCCCAAGTGATATGTACGAAATCATTATGAAGCGCTTAGCTAATAAACATATTCGTATCGCTGTAGACGCAACTAAGGATCTATTAACTCGTGTATTGCCATACAAACCATTTTTAATCAAACCAAACAATCACGAATTAAGCGAAATCTTCGGACGTACATTATCTACAAAAGATGATTTAGTCACTGCAGCTAAAAAATTGCAGTCCCAAGGTGCACAACATGTGCTCATCTCCATGGCTGGCGATGGCGCTATATTAGTATCCGCTAATGGTACAGTCTACACCAGTCCTGCACCTAAGGGAACACTTATCAACTCCGTTGGTGCCGGCGATTCTATGGTAGCCGGTTTCATGACTGGATACCTCAATACTCAAGATTTGCAACAAGCCCTCTATTGGGGTATTGCTACAGGCTCTGCTTCGGCATTTTCGGAAAATCTAGCCACTAACAATTTGTTAATTTTATTATTCATTATATATGTACAGTAAGGAGTACACACATGAAGATTACTGATTTATTAAAGCCCCAATCAATCCTGCTGAATGCAGCACCAACTGATAAGGCAGATGCCATTTACACCCTAGGTGATTTAATGGATAAGGGCGGCAACTTATCTGACAAGGCAGAATACTTAAAAGCTGTATTCGCTCGTGAAGAATCTGGTTCTACTGGACTTGGTGATGGTATTGCTACACCGCATGCTAAATCAGCAGGCGTAAAAGAAGCTGGTCTTGCTGCTATGGTCGTTCCTAATGGTGTTGATTTCGATGCCCTCGATGGACAACCATCTCGCTTATTCTTCATGATTGCAGCCCCAGAAGGTGCAGCGGATACTCATGTAGAAGTATTAAGCAAATTAGCAACTATGGTTATCGATCCAGATTTTAAAAATGCTCTTATCCAAGCTGCTACAGTTGACCGTTTCTTAGAACTTATCACCGCTAAAGAAGAAGGTAACTTTGATCCATCTGTAGAAGGCTATATTAAAACAGCAGATGAAACAGCTCCTAGTATCACCGATGCTATCGAAGCAAAAGCTACAGAAGCTATCGAAAAAGTAGTTCCTAAAGTATCTGTGGATAATCCACATTATGAAGTATTAGCTGTTACAGGCTGTCCTACCGGCATTGCTCATACATACATGGCTGCCGAATCCTTAGAACGCAAAGCTAAGGAAATGGGCATCTCTTTAAAGGTAGAAAAGAATGGTGCTTCTGGCATTAAGGATGCACTTACTGCTGAAGAAATCGAGCATGCTAAATGCATCATCGTCGCTTCTGACCGTCAAGTTGAAATGGCTCGTTTTGATGGCAAACCTATGATTCAAACTAAGGTGGCAAACGGCATTAATAAAGCAGAAGAATTATTGCGTGAAGCTATGTCTGGTACAGCGCCAGTATACCATGCCTCACAGGCAGATAAAGATAGCGCAAATTCGGCTATCGATGCATCTGATAGCTTTGGTCGTCAAATCTACAAACATTTGATGAATGGCGTATCCCATATGCTTCCATTCGTTATCGGCGGTGGTATCCTAATCGCGCTTGCATTCCTATTTGATACATTCGATCCAGCTAATGCTAAAAACTTTGGTTCTGGTACGCCATTATCCGCATTCCTAATGAAAATCGGCGGTGCTTCCTTCGGATTTATGTTACCTGTCCTAGCAGGTTACATCGCTATGAGTATTGCAGACCGTCCAGGTCTTGTAGCCGGTTTCGTTGGTGGCTTGCTAGCAAACCAAGGTGGTTCCGGTTTCCTCGGTGCCTTGATTGCAGGCTTTGCAGCAGGTTACTTAGTACTGTTAGTTAAGAAACTCGTATCCGGATTACCTCAAGCATTAGAAGGTACAAAACCAGTGCTTTTCTACCCTGTACTAGGTGTATTATTTATCGGTATCGCAATTACCTTTATCATCAACCCACCAGTATCTGCCTTGAACGAATGGCTTATGAATTCCTTGCAAACAATGGGCACTACAAGCCGCGTATTATTAGGCCTTGTATTCGGTGCTATGATGTCTGTTGATATGGGTGGTCCTGTAAACAAAGCAGCCTATGTTATCGGTACAGGTGCCTTAGCAACTGGTGAATATGGTATTATGGCCGCTGTTATGGCTGGTGGTATGGTTCCTCCATTGGCGATTGCACTTTGTACAACATTCTTCCCTAGTCGCTTCACAGAAGCAGAACGTAAATCTGGTATTACTAACTACATCATGGGGCTTTCCTTCATTACAGAAGGTGCTATCCCATTTGCCGCAGCTGACCCTATCCGCGTATTGCCTTCTTGCATCATCGGTGCTGGTACAGCTGGTGCATTATCCATGTTCTTTGAATGTACACTACGTGCACCTCACGGTGGTATCTTCGTAGTACCAACAATCGGCAACCCGCTTCTTTACCTTGCATCCATTGCAATCGGTTCCGTTGTGGCTTGCATTATCTTAGCTATTGTAAAACCAAAACTCAAATAATAAAATCATCATTAGACTAATTAGTTTAATAATTATAAATAACTGACTAATGTATGCAAAACACCCTATATCACAATACTGACATAGGGTGTTTGTATGTATAGATTATCTAACTACATCATCATAAAATGTACCATATACCATTTTAAATACGCGATTAGCAACATGATAACTTTCAAAATCAAAGTCCGTAGGTGTTAAGAATGTAACATTCTCATAGCCTTTAAGAGGTGGTTGTGTTGGTTTACTTTCACCATTAAGAGTGTAATCCTGTTGATTTAATACCGTCCCTACGATACCAGATTCCATCATTTTTATATTCCATATTTCATTTAAAGAAAAATCTGGTAACCTTGTTTTTAGCTCTGGTGCCTTGGCTACCATATTAGCAAAGGAATGGTTTAAGTCATAGTCATAACGAACCATGTATTCCCTAATTAAATCAGATGAGGGCAACACAACATATATCTTAGCCTCTATATTTTTTGTATGTGCATTTGTAGAATTATCTCGAATAGTACTCAATTCAATATATTTACCATCTCCACCACCTGTATCGCCTTTAGATATAATCCGTGCAAAACGACTAGTATCTTGCAACTCAGTATTAGACACAGCCTTCACAGGGGTAACAGAAGCACATAAAACGCATACTAGCGCCATAAGAACAACAAAATGTTTCATAAGGTACCTCATTTCACTACAATGTCGTCAAAATGCTGCTGATACGCTACAGTAAACATAGCGTCTGCTACAGCAAATAAGTCTTCATCAAACCGTCCACGATCTAATGGACGTAATTGATGTTCTAAAGGAACTTTACTAATAACCTCTGTACCGTCTACATTATATCGTTTTACCTCTTGTAACTCGACTTGTATCCCTGATTCATCCTGTGCAGCCTTAATCACGGCGTACATAGATGGTGATGGGTTTACAAGATTCATAGCTTGTATTAAGGACCCTAATGAGTAATTCGTATCGTACGTAGCAGTTAATTCATATTCTGTAATAGATGTACTTCGAGGAGTTTCATAAACAGCATAAAAAGTACCTTTTAATTTATAGTGTGGTGCTGCGTATTCTAGAGACTCTACAGAATATGTATTTAAATAACTTACCAGCTTATTTTGTATAGAACCTCCTTCATAAGGATACGATTTTTGATACACATTTTTAAACTGCGGTGAACTATTTAATTCGTTAATTGAAATAGCTTGAATTTGCATGGTAAAAGTAGCCATCACCATACATGCTAATAGGAATTTTCTAAACATCTTCTCTCCTTTAAAAACAAAACTCGGATAAATTACCAAAAGCATACCATATTTTATTGAGAAATGTATACATAAGTCTAATATTCTCTCGACTTCAAATTGTCAGCATTAATACCTGTATTACCATCAATTATTATAGTAGTATTTAGATGATTTAGTTTCTCTTCTGTTCTCTAATCAGCTATTATACCTCTATAACATATGATTTTAAATTTAATTCTAAATTTCTAATTTCCTGTAATACCATTTTCACTTGATATAGCCTATATTTTGGGGAATTGTACAATTAACCTTATTTATGATAAACTATATAATTATAAATAATTTTTAAAATTATAAATTATTATTTAAAATCTAGTTCGGAGAATAATTCATGAGATCATCTAAAAAACGTAAAGTTACTGCTGCATTTTTTGCAGCAGCAGCATTGGGTGGCGTTGCTCACGCAGCTCCGGTCCTTAACATGAATGATTTAGTAGGATCTAAGACTACTTCTGAATCAACGACAGAAACTATTAATAATGTAGCGACTCCAGTCGTGCGACCAATGGATACTCAACCTACGGCACCAACTACACAGCCAACAGTAATTACTCCTCAACCAGCAGTTGCACAAAATGTACAAATACAACAAGGTGATACAGTACAATCAGCTCCAAAAGTAACACCTATGGTCCCTCGTGTGCGCCCAGTACCGGTTCCAGATACGGCTAAAGCTTTAGAGGAACAATATAGAGCCGTTTCACAACCACAATACGTTGTTAACAAGCAAACGAATACTATGATGGAGCCAACATTGGCAATGCATAGTTTAATCAATGTACAACGTAAGACTGAACCGGTTACCATTCAAAAACAAGTAATGGCAAGCAACAAACACAAACAACACAAGTACAACGTACACCTATCGTTGTGCAAGAACAATCAACTACACCATTAGTAGTTGCCAATACAACCACGACAAAATCAGTTATTGCAAAACGGACATTAACAATTCGAGACATTCAACGTGCTGAACGTGAACGTTTAGCTAAATTAGCGGAAGAACAAGCTGCACAACAAGAAGCTATGCAACAACAAAGCAGTGAACAAGCTCAAGCCGTGCGCCAAATGGCAGCTGAACGAGCTGCCGAAGCACAGCGACAAGCCGCATTATTAGTTCAACAACAAGAGGCTCAACGTCAAGCGGCTATCAAAGCGGAACAAGAACGTATCGCAGCTCAGCAAGCCGAGGCACAACGTCAAGCGGCTATTAAGGCTGAGCAAGAACGCATCGCTGCTCAACAAGCCGAAGCTCAACGCCAAGCGGCTATTAAAGCGGAACAAGAACGTATCGCTGCTCAACAAGCCGAGGCCCAACGTCAAGCCGCTATCAAAGCGGAACAAGAACGCATCGCTGCTCAGCAAGCTGAGGCTCAACGCCAAGCGGCTATCAAAGCGGAACAAGAACGTATCGCTGCTCAACAAGCTGAGGCACAACGTCAAGCCGCTATCAAAGCGAAACAAGAACGTATCGCTGCAGAACAGGCTGAGGCGGATGCAGAAAAAGCTCGTTTAGAAGCAGCTGAGGCGAAAGCAGCAGCAGAAGCGGCTGCAAAAGCACAAGCTGAAGCACAACGTCAAGCTACCATCAAGGCTGAGCAAGAGCGTATTGCCGCAGAACAAGCTAAAGCAGAGCAAGAAGCAAAAGCTAAGGCTCAAGCGGAAGCTGAGGCTCAGCGCCAAGCAGCTATTAAGGCCGAACAAGAGCGTATTGCAGCAGAACAAGCCAAAGCAGAGCAAGAAGCAAAAGCTAAAGCGGAACAGGAGGCCAAGGCTAAAGCTGATGCCGAAGCAAAAGCTCGAGCAGAAGCGGAAGCAAAACAAGCACAAGCACCAAAATTGCCTGAATCGTATGTTAATGAACGTAATCAAGCTTCTACCAAAGGTTCTACTACAACAGGTGAAAAAAATATACTTTCACAGCCAATTGATCCACCATTACAAGCTGATACGTCTGCAAAGATCACCCTCACCTTTGATCTCAATAATTACGAGTCAATGACGGGAACAGTAGATAATAAAGAGATTAAATATCGCGCATTTGAGTATATCCCATATGTATCAAATCTTATCGATATTGATCAGCAGTACATGAATATTTACATACCTGAAGAGTATTTCAATAATGGCACTGTAAATGGTTATAATACACAAACAGCACCAATCTTTATGCCAAATAATGTTGGTGGCTATATGCCAAGCCAACCTATGGCACCAAAGGTAGAAAATAATAAGCCAAATAGTGCTCTCTATGCATTATCTAGAGGTTATGTTGTTGCATCCCCTGCTACACGCGGTCGTACAAATAAAGCTTCTGATGGTAACTTCATCGGCAAAGCACCAGCTGTAATTGTAGACTTACAAGCGGCTACGGCTTATTTGCACGCTAATGATGCGACTATGCCAGGTAATGCAAAACGTATTATTACGAATGGTACTAGTGCAGGCGGTGCCGTTTCCTTATTACAAGGTGCAACAGGCAATACAGCTGATTACCAACCATATCTACAAGCCCTGGGGGCTGCTACAGCATCCACTGATGTATATGCATCTTCTGCTTATGCACCAATTACAAACCTAGATGCGGCAGATATGGCTTACGAGTGGAGCTATAATGGTATCACATCATTTAACAAAGTAACTATGGGACAAGGCGAATTGCCTCAAGCTAATGTAGGTGGTACGCCAGCTCCAATCCAACGCAGTGTACAACGTGTAAACCTAACAAGTGATGATGTGGCATATTCTGATTTACTTAAGAGCCACTTCCCTGACTATGTAAATAACTTACAATTACGCGATAGAACGGGCATTGTTTTAAAACTCGATAAGAAAGGTAATGGCACATTCAAACAATATGTAAAATCCTTCATTATCGATGCCGCTAATAAGGCTAAATCCAATGGTACTGATTTATCTCGCTATTCCTTCCTTGTATTAGATAAGAATACAGGTGTGGTAAAAGACATTGATTGGGACGCTTATAATAGCTTTACTAGTCGTTCTAAAGCACCAGGTGCATTTGACTCTAGATTTAACGATTCTGGTGAAAATAGTTTATTCGGTACAAGTACTAGCGACACTAATCACTTCACGATTACAGCAGCGCTACATGATACAACACCTAATAATGATGTATATGTAGAAAACGCTAAAATCGTTACTATGATGAACCCTATGAACTATCTTGGTTCTCCTAGTGCAACAAACGCTAAATATTATCGAATTCGCTACGGTACAGCAGATAGCAATACATCCGTTGCTATTCCATTAATCGTTGGTACCCGTGCACAAAACCTTGGATATAGTGTAGATATGGCTACTCCATTTGGTGTAGACCACTCTGGCGATTACGATTTACAAGATTTATTTAACTGGATGGATTCTATTGTAAAAAATGGTAGATAATCTATCTCGACTATCAACTTATTCCATAACATAACAAGGCTGTAATAGTATCTATGCATGATGCTATTACAGCCTTGTTTGTATTTTTATCTTAAATAGACAATAAAGGCGTCCCCATTGAGCAGGACGCCTTTATTACTAGTATTATATTTAAATGTTATATTAGTCTTCTGGGAATAAAGCAGTGGACAAGTAACGTTCACCTGTATCTGGAAGAATAACTACGATATTCTTGCCTTTGTTTTCAAGACGTTTTGCCAATTCTGCAGCGGCCCACAAAGCAGCGCCAGAGGAAATACCTACTAAGATACCTTGTGTATGTCCGAAATCTTGTGCTGTTTTGAAAGCATCTTCGTTAGCAACTTGGATAACTTCATCATAGATTTTAGTATCCAATGTTTCAGGAATGAAACCTGCACCTAAGCCTTGGATTTTATGAGGACCTGGTTTACCATTAGACAATACAGCAGAGTCTTTAGGTTCTACAGCTACTACCTTAACATCAGGGTTTTGTTCTTTCAAGAAACGACCTGTACCAGTTAATGTCCCACCTGTACCAACACCAGCTACGAAAATATCTACAGCACCATCTGTGTCACCCCAGATTTCAGGACCTGTAGTTTTATAGTGAATAGCAGGGTTAGCTTGGTTTACGAATTGACCCGCTTCTACAGCACCAGCAGTGGCTGTAACGATTTCTTTTGCTTTTGCAATAGCACCTTTCATACCAAGTGCACCATCAGTTAACACGAGTTGTGCACCATAGCCAAGCATCAATTTACGGCGTTCAATAGACATTGTTTCAGGCATTACGATAACAACCTTATAACCAAGCGCAGCGCCTACAGCGGATAAACCGATACCTGTGTTACCAGATGTAGCTTCTACGATAGTACCACCTGGTTGTAATTCACCAGATGCAACAGCAGCTTGAATAATAGCAGCTGCGATACGATCCTTTACAGAACCACCTGGGTTAAAGTATTCAAGTTTAGCGAGGATATTAGCATCAGCACCTACGCTTTCACCAAAACGAGTAGCTGCCAACAATGGTGTTTTACCAATTAATTCAACAAAAGATTTTGCAATTTTAGACATAATCAACACTCCTTATATATGGATATTATGGATATTGTAAATGGTATGTAATATATAATTATGAGCCTCTTAAATAGAGCCATCCCAATTATCATATTTTGTATCTAGTTTTGCGTATGTACCATCGATAACATCTTGTAAGGTCACACTTTCTAGATAGTCGTGAATGTAATTTTGTAGCCCCGCCCAGAATCCAACGGTACGCTCATTAATAACATCATCCGTGGAAACGCCTTCATCTAGAGATGAAATAATAGCCATCGATTCTTCTGTAGCCATCAAAATTTCAATGATTGTATATTCACTAGGTTTTTTAGATAAACGATAGCCGCCGTATTTACCACGAATACTATCAACTAAACTAGCCGCTCCTAATCGAGCCACAATACCTTCTAAATATTTCTCAGATATACCTTGTCGTTCTGCTACAGAACGTAATGATACTGGTTTTTCCTGACCTTGCTCAGCTAAATCAATGAGAACCATCAATGCATATCTTCCTTTTGTAGAAATTCTCATGTATGTTGCCTTTCTTTGTAAAAGCTAGTGCCCCTTGAACAAACATTTATATATCTCCTATACAAACACATAAAACCTTGTGTATTGCTAGGAATTAATTTCATTATAGAATACTAATTGTAAAAATGCAAGAGTTTATTTCCTACTTTGTTAAAAGGTTTTACAAATAACAGTGTTTACCTATACTGAATCGGTAAAATACGACAAAAAGACCAGTCCGAAGACTGGTCTTTTTGCGTATAGTTTGTAGTTTGTTATATGAGGTTTACATTGGTGAATTGGAGAGTGTTTCACCATGTAATGGGGCTTACCGGTATCGTTGGAGATACGATCCGTGCCCAAGAGTTGTCATTTGAGGAGGTTGTTGGTATATCTAATACTCTTAGATTTTACCTACTAGGTCAAGACCTGGTTTTAATGTGTCTTTACCTGGTTTCCAACGTGCAGGGCACACTTGGTCACCATGTTTAGCTACGAATTGAGCTGCTTGTACTTTACGAACAAGTTCTTCTGCGGAACGGCCAATACCCATATCGTGAATTTCCGCTGTGCGGATAATACCTTCTGGGTCAACCACGAATGTACCACGGTACGCCATAGCAGATTCAGGATCGAATACATCGAAGAAATCAGCTAATTCATGTTTCTTATCAGCTAACATGTAGTATTCAATTTTATTGATGCTTGGAGAAGCATCGGACCATGCTTTGTGAACATATTCAGAATCAGTAGATACGGAGTAAACTTCGCAACCTAACTCTTTCAATTCTGCATAAGATTCTTGTACATCTTCCAATTCTGTAGGGCATACAAATGTGAAATCTGCTGGATAGAATACGAATACAGACCATTTACCTAATACGTCTGCAGTGCTTACTTGTACCAATTCAGGTTTCTTGAAAGCATCAAGTGTAAATTCAGGGAGTTTCTTACCAATAATAGACATTGTGTCCTCCTTTATATTTCTAAATAACGATTACTATATGTTCTTTTGATGTACCTACACCAAATCTATATCTATCTTTGTCTATATAATAACACTAATCATTTAAAATAGCAAGTCTTATTTTTAAATTTATCGATATATTTTTCCAAACTTTTTCGATGTAGATAAAAGAAGAAGACAGATGCTCATTTCTGAGCATCTGTCTTCTTTTTCTTTACTACAACAGTCTTACTGCTTATAGCATAATCAAAAGCAATTAAACCTGCTAGATTAGCAACACCTCGTCGTGCTATATGCCCCGTCGTAGATTGTTCTTTACCAGATTTACCATATACAAACTGTTCTAGCTTGAGAGCAACTAATATAAAGATACCGATAATAGATAAAATGGATCCCATTTCTGTTCTCTATTTTTTAAGTTCTAAAATTGCGTCTACAAATCCGCGGAATAATGGATGCGCATTATTTGGACGAGATTTTAATTCTGGATGTGCTTGTGTAGCAACGAAGAATGGATGGTCCTTAACTTCGATGCTTTCAACAAGACGACCATCTGGAGATGTACCAGAAATAACAAGTCCTGCATCACTCAATTGTTGACGGTATTCATTATTGAATTCATAACGATGACGATGACGTTCGTATACAAGGTCTTCACCATATACTTCACGAGCTTTTGTACCCGCTTCTAATTTACATGGATAGATACCAAGGCGCATTGTACCACCTTTTTTATCTACATCTACTTGATCACTCATCAAGTCGATAACCTTGTATTTTGCATCTTCATCAAATTCGCTAGATGTAGCACCTTCCATGCCACATACGTTGCGAGCAAATTCCATAACAGCAGATTGCATACCAAGGCATAAGCCGAGGAATGGAACCTTGTTCTCACGAGCATAATTGATTGTACGGATTTTACCTTCTACGCCACGAGAACCAAAGCCACCAGGAACTACGATACCATCAATACCTTCAAATACTTCTTTAGGATCTACGGAAATATCATCGAGTTCTTCGGAATCAATCCAGCGAATATTCACCTTAGTATCAGTTTCGATACCGGCATGGCTCAATGCTTCTGCTACGGAAAGATATGCATCATGTAAGGCTACATATTTACCTACGATAGCTACTGTAATGTCTTTGCTAGGGTTCAAGATTTTATGAACCATTTCTTTCCATGCAGTCATATCACAAGAGCGTTCTTCAAGACCTAGTTTTTTAATAACAATGTCATCAAGGCCTTGATCTTGCATCATCAATGGTACTTCATAGATGGAGTCACAAGTTTGGTTTTCAATTACAGCGGCTGGTTCTACGTCACAGAACAATGCCAATTTTTCCTTCATTTCGTCGGAAATGTGTTTTTCACTACGGCATACCAAGATGTCTGGTTGAATACCAATACCACGCAATTCTTTTACGCTATGTTGGGTAGGTTTCGTTTTTAATTCACCGGCTGCATTGATGTACGGTACCAATGTAACGTGAATATACAATACATCGTTACGACCTACATCTTTTTTAACTTGGCGAATCGCTTCCATGAATGGCAAGCTTTCAATATCGCCGACAGTACCACCGATTTCAGTGATAACTACATCGGCATTATCTTCTTTACCTACGCGGTATACGTTTTGTTTAATTTCATTTGTTACATGAGGAATAACTTGAACAGTGCTACCTAAATAGTCACCCTTACGTTCTTTATTGATAACAGACCAATATACCTTACCAGCAGTAATATTGGAACGTTTGCTAAGATTAATATCGATAAAGCGTTCATAGTGGCCCAAGTCCAAGTCTGTTTCAGCACCATCATCGGTTACGAATACTTCGCCATGTTGGTAAGGACTCATTGTACCAGGGTCGATATTGATATATGGGTCAAATTTTTGAATGGTTACATTAAAACCACGATTTTTCAATAAGCGGCCCAAAGATGCAGCTGTAATCCCTTTTCCCAAGGAAGAAACTACGCCGCCTGTTACGAAAATATACTTAGTTGCCATGATGCCTCCCACCTATTACATTTTTTCCGGAGCGGAAATACCTAAAATACCCAAGCCTTGACGAAGTACGAGG
>QWCO01001156.1_pt1 | contig 18481 bp, 12 predicted proteins | sample 1972611 | NCBI WGS metagenome assembly QWCO01 (sample SAMN09866706, study PRJNA288562) | Human oral metagenome isolate term1_saliva, whole genome shotgun sequencing... | reverse complement strand
CTACCAGTCGTTGCGCGTTTCTGGTTGGGAATACCGTGATTCTGCGGCATTCGTCGTAGATTCCCTCCCCACCTCTGGCACGCGCCATTTGACCATCGCTCTGCGCAAATCGTCAGCGCACGTCTATCCCTACACCAGTTTGGCGATTGCCGTGCACCAAACTTGGAAGTTGGGTGACAGCACGGTGCTCAATCGCACCGACACGCTCGACTGCACCTTCCACCATCCCGACGGAATGGTGCGCACTAAGGGAGTGTCGCTCTATCCTTACGAATTTCCTCTCGGCACTGTCGCACTACCTGCTCACGCCACAGGTCGTGTGGTCATCCGCCATCTGATGAGTCAGCAGAGTCTTCCCGGCTTCGATGCCATTGGATTGAGAATGGAGTGAGAGATGGCCTTGTTTTTTGGACTAAATATTTGAATATCATGCCACTTCTCGATGGTCAGATTGACCAAAGTTTTCGCTCTCGCATTGTGAGCCGATAAATGAGCCATTAAATGAGCGACAGAGGAAAATCATAGAGTACATTAGATATAAAGCTTATGCCCCACATACGTAGATTTTTACTTTTGATGACGACCTTCGCGCTGACTTTAGCGACGATGGCGCAGCAGCGTGTGGTGCAAAATAAGCCCTTCATCGACGAACGTCCCTGGCACTATGGATTCCACCTCGGATTTCACGATCAAAGTCTCAAGCTCATCAACAATGGTTTCGTAGATCCTGCCACGGGTGCACAGTGGATGGCAGAAAACGACCGTCAAAACTTCGGGTTCTCTGTGGGGATACTCGGCGACTGGCGCATCACGCGTCAACTAGCACTACGTGTGAGTCCTGGATTACACTTTGGTTCTAAACATATTGGCTTTCGCAACCAAGTGGATGGTGCACGGAGGTCGCAAGATTTGAAAACAACTTATGTGGCTGTTCCCGTAGATCTCAAAATTGCCGCACCGCGCTTCAACAACTATCGCCCCTATCTCGTAGGAGGTTTTTCTGCCATGTACGACATGACCAGCGGAAAAGGCGATATGCTCCGCACCCAACCCCTACAAGCTTTCGTGCAAATCGGACTCGGCTGCGATTTCTACCTGCCTTTCTTCAAACTGAACCCCGAACTTAAGTTCTATTTCGGGTTGAGCGACGTCTTGCGTCATCATCGTCCCGACCTCACCGAGCCAGCACAGCAGATTTTCACGCAAGGCATCTCCAAAGCCACACCAGGCATGGTAGCCCTCACCTTCTATTTTGAATAATCTCCGAATAGTCTACGCATATCTCCACACAATCCTCGAATAACCTCGAAAATCCTTGAATAACTTCTAACCAACCTCCAAACAGCCCTAACGAGCTTCGCCATCTCTCGAATCTAATCCATCAAGACGGCGAATACTCGGCTGTCAGAGGAAAGGAGATATTTCCCCAAAAGAAACAAAATACTCATCAAATCAATAATCACTAAGCATGAAAACCAAGATTTTTTCATCTTTGCTCTCCTTTGTGGCACTAGGTGTGTTGTGGTGTTGTAGTGTACTTTCTGCTTCTGCACAAGTGCAAACAGACCACTACTACATCATCTCCAATGTGTCGAATGGGAAAGTACTCTCCACTGGAGGAAAAGACGCGAAAGATGCTCCACTGGTGGGAGAAACTTTGCAAAAAAACAGTCCGAGCCAGTTGTGGCAACTCAAGAAGTCTGAACCAGACGCTGTTGCCCTCTACAATCCTTTTGCAGAACTGGCTGTGGACCTCGCCATTAAGTCGAATAAAGGTCCACTTTTGTGGTCGCTCGATGTGACAAATCCCAATCAGCAGCTCATTCTCGAACCAGAAGGTAGCAACTTCCGCCTGCGCGCTGCTTCTTACCAACATGAAGAGCTCTACCTCGCTGTGACTAGTGGGGGAAGGGTGATGCTCGAATTCGAGAAGACGAAGAACTCGCTGTTCAAGTTCACAGAAACGGACATCAAAAACATTAAGCTTCCTGCGCAAACAGAATGGCAAAGTGAGAAAATCTTTGGTATCAATAAAGAACGTGGTCACGCCACCTACATTCCTTATGCTTCCACCGAGAAACTCCAAGCCGATGCGCGCTATCAAAAAGCTTGGTTGACTCCCGAAAACGCGCAATTCCTTTCACTCAATGGAGAATGGAAGTTCAAATATGCGCCCGATGCTGCTAAGCGCGACACCGCGTTTGTGAAGCCTACTTTCGATGTGTCTAAATGGGACAACATCGAAGTGCCTTCTTGCTGGGAAATGAAGGGCTACGACAAACCTGTCTACGTCAATGTGGACTACATCTTCTACGACAAACCACCTTATATCACTCTCCGCAAAGAATTTGAAGGAAAAGTGGACCCTAACCCCGTGGGAAGCTATCGCCGCACCTTCAATCTCCCTACTGATTGGGACAAAAAGAACGTCTTCCTCCATTTCGATGGCATTTATAGCGGTGCTTACGTTTGGGTGAATGGTCAATACATTGGCTACACCGAAGGCGGTAACAATGATGCTGAGTTCGACATCTCTAAGGCAGTGAAAACTGGTGAAAACCAAGTGGCTGTGCAAGTGATTCGTTGGACAGATGCTTCTTATCTCGAAGGTCAAGACGCGTTTCACATGAGTGGTCTCCACCGCGATGTTTATCTCGTGGCAACTCCTCAAACTTTTGTGCGTGATCATGTCATCACCGCTCAACTCGATGCTTCAAAAGCCTACACCAGTGGGAAGATGGAAGTGAGTCTTGAACTCGACAACCGCCATAAACTCAGTGGAACGAAGCAAATCAAGGTGACTTTGCTCGATGCTGACAACAAGGTGGTGAAAACCGCTACTACCGCTGTGAATTACACGGCTGCTGCTACCACGAACAAAGCAAAAGTGACGCTCGAAGGTTTGGCAGATCTCAAACCTTGGACGGCAGAAACGCCTTATCTCTACAATGTTATCGTAGCACAACAAGACGACAAAGGTAAGGAAGAAATGGTGTTCAACACCAAATATGGTTTCCGCAATATCGAAATCAAAAACGGTCTTGTGCTCGTCAACGGTAAGCGCGTTTTCTTCAAAGGCGTCAACACTCAAGACACGCACCCCGAAAAGGGACGTACCATGGATGTTCCCACTATGCTTCGCGACATCTTCATGATGAAACAAGCCAATGTGAACACCGTGCGCACCTCACACTATCCTCGCCAACCCAAGATGTATGCCATGTTCGACTACTATGGTCTTTACATCATGGACGAAGCTGACCTCGAATGTCACAAAAACTGGAACGACCATGGCGCTAGACAAGGCTACAACAATGAAGTCATCTCTGGTCGTGAAAGTTGGAAACCCATGATGATCGACCGCACCGAACGCATGGTACTGCGCGACCGCAACCACCCCAGCATCGTCTTCTGGTCATTGGGTAACGAAAGCGGTGCAGGCGACAACTTCATCGCTACGCACAACGCAGTGCGCGCGCTCGATGCACGCCCCATCCACTATGAAGGCGCCACCAACGCTGGTCGTCACAATGCTGGTATCACCGACCTCAACAGTAAGATGTATCCTCACGTGTGGGAAGTGGCGCAAGCTGCCAACAGACGCGGCACCAACACTGCGGGTCAACCCTACTTCATGTGCGAATACAACCACGCCATGGGTAACAGTATGGGGTATCTCCGCGAATACTGGAACGAACTCGAAAAGTCTGCTGTAGGTATTGGTGGATGTATCTGGGACTGGGTAGACCAAGGCATCTACAACCCCCAATTACTCAAGAACGGTGTGCGCCGTCTCACCACGGGTTACGACTATCCTGGTCCTCACCAAGGTAACTTCGTGAACAATGGTGTCATTACCTCCGAACGCGAATGGACACCCAAACTCACCGAACTCAAGAAGGTATATCAATATGTGAAGTTTGCTTACAACAAGAGTGTTAAGACTGTCACTGTGACTAACCAGTATGCTTTCCGCAGTCTTGCAGGACTTTCTTTCCATTATAGCGTCTTGCGCGATGGAGAAGTGGTGGAAACTGGTAGCGCTGAACTTCCAGCCCTCACTCCTCACCAGCAAAAGCACTTCCCACTCACTTTGAAAACTGCCATCGACAACAAAGCCGACTATCACCTCAATGTGGAACTCCGCACGACTGTCGATGAAGACTGGGCAAAAGCGGGATATGTGCAAGCTGCCGAACAATTCGTCCTTGCGCAACGCACTGCACTCCCTGCACTCTCTGCTGCAAAGGGCACTGTGAACCCCCTCAAGGTGGAACGCAAAAACAACAAGGTGACGGTGAGCAACGACCGCGTGTCGATGACTTTCGATGCCAAAGACGCACAACTCACTGCTTGGAGCTACAATGGTCATCCCATTCTCTATCCTGGTAAAGGTGCGAAATACGACAACTTCCGCTGGATTGAAAACGAAGCTCCCTACACCAGTAAGCCTTACAACACGCTAGATGGCAAACATCAAGTGCCAGATTTCGACATCTTCGGCTCAGCACCTCAGGTTTCTACGCTGCAAAATGGTCAGAAGGTGGTAGTTACTGCCGAGAACGAAGGACGTGTTCCCAACACGCTCACCTACACCATCCATGCCGATGGCACTGTGTTACTCGATGCTTCCTTCTCTTACAACTCTGGTAAGCTCCGCCGTCTTGGAGTTTCTATGGGCTTTGATCGCAAGTACAACAACCTCGACTACACCGCTAAAGGTCCTCAGGAAAACTATGTAGACCGTCAAGAAGGTTCCTTCTTTGGTCGCTACAAAACAGTCGTGGACAGCAACATCGTCAACTATGCGCGCACGCAAACTTGCGGCAACCGCATGAGCCTCCGCCGTCTTGACCTTACCGACAATGAAGGCAATGGTTTCCGTGTCGAAACACAAGGACAAGTTGACTTCTCCATCCTTCCCTACGATGATCACGAACTCGTTGACGTAGAACACTGGTGGGAACTCAAAGCTCCTGTCTACAACACTGCCCACTTCGATGCCTTCCAACAAGGACTCGGTAGCGGAAGCTGCGGACCTGCTGAAACGATCGAGCCCTATCTCGCAGCGAAGCAGAAGATGCCCATGAAATACACCCTCCGCTTCACTCCCCTCGGAGGACTCGTCACTGGCATCTCCTCTCCCACAGTGTTTTCCGAAACCAAACTTCAAATCTCTCAGCCCGACACCAACACCGTTGTGGTGAAAGGCAATCTCGAAGCCTATCACCAAGCAGAGATTTTGAACCTCCAAGGCATGGTGTTGCAGCAACTTCCCCTCACTACTGCACAACAGCTCCGTTTTTCCACTGCAGATTTGGACAAAGGCACCTACCTTCTCCAACTGCAGCGCACTGACGGCACACACACCACGCTTAAGTTCTGTCGTTAATCTTGTCAGACGTCAGAAGAAACAACGCTCTGCCTAGGTTTTCACTAGAAAGCAACTCTACGACTATTGGTTCTTGCAGTTCGACTTTCCAGACGAAAACGGCAAGCCCTACAAAAGTAGTGGTGGCAAGATGGTGTGGAATGAGAAACTGAAGAGAGAAATACCTGAGGGATGGGATGGTGTTTTTCTGAATGATTTTTTGATAATAAAAAATGGAAGAGACCACAAACTATTAGCGACAGGCAATTATCCTGTATATGGTAGCGGTGGAGAGATGCGGCGTGTAAGTGCATATTTATATAATGGAGAGACGATTCTTATGCCAAGAAAGGGGTCTCTCAATAACATAATGTATGTAAACAGAGCCTTTTGGACCGTGGATACAATGTTTTATTCTGAAATGAAAATTCCACATTGTGCTAAATACGTCTTTTTCTCTATCAAGGACATAGATTTTACACGTTGGGATTCTGGAACAGGTGTTCCAAGTATGACAGCATCACTACTTTATTCGATACCTATCGTTAAGCCCAATGATACCATACTTCAAACATTCGATAAAATTTTGTTTCCCATATTTCAGAAGTTAGAAAAAGTACAATTCTAAATTATGATTTATCCTCTTGCATTCTCAGTATTTTTTCTTATAATAGAATTGAACAATCAAGAATGCATCTGATGAACAAAAAAATGATAGATAATATAGTTGTTGCGATGTCTGAGGTATTGGAAGTGGCGCAGCAAATGAGACTGAGAGCCGTTTTGCAAGAATCGTTTGCACAGGTAGTGATGTCACCAGCAGAAAGCGAAAAGCGTCAGCGACAGCAAGCCAATGAAGAGTTGTTGCAGGCGTTTATTGCAGCAAAGAAAATAGAAGGGTGTTCTGAAAAAACATTGCACTACTATACATCGACCATTGAAGCCTTGTTGAATATGGTGCAGAAGCGAATTGATGAATATGACACAAACGATATTCGCACCTATTTGTCCCATTATCAAGAAGAAAGAGGCTCGAGTAGAGTAACGATAGACAATCTTAGACGCATCTTTTCAAGTTTCTTTGCTTGGTTGGAAGATGAGGACTATATCGCGAAGAGTCCAGTGCGCCGCATTCACAAGGTGCGCACAGAGAGTTTAGTCAAGGAGGTGTTGAACGATGAGCATATGGAGGTGTTGCGCGACTCTTGCACGGAACTCCGTGATTTGGCGATGATCGATTTGTTGGCTTCCACGGGTGTGCGTGTAGGGGAGTTAGTGCAAATGAACTGTGCAGACATCGATTTTCACGAACGGCAATGTGTTGTTTTGGGGAAGGGGAACAAAGAGCGAGAAGTCTATTTTAATGCTCGCACGAAGATACATCTGCAACGTTATCTAGAGAGTCGTAGAGATCAGAATCCAGCACTCTTTGTTGCTTTGTCTTCTCCTCACAACAGACTGACAATCGGCGGAATAGAAGCGCGATTGCGTCAACTCGGTAAACGTGTGGGACTGAATAAGGTGCATCCTCACAAGTTTCGTCGCACGTTGGCTACAATGGCCATCGACAAGGGAATGCCCATAGAGCAGGTGCAACGTCTGTTGGGGCATGTAAAGATTGACACAACATTGCACTACGCTATGGTAAATCAGACGAATGTGAAGATGGCGCACCGCAAATATATTAGTTGATAGGTCTCTTTTTTCTTTCTCTCCTTTTGGGGTTGTGCTTGGGGGAGCGTATCTTTGCATATCAAAACATCAGTCTATAATAAGGTAAAGCATATGAAACAAACAGACAATTTGGAAGGAATTAAATCAAATACGAGTGTTAATTTATTAGGGGAGCTATTATCTTTCAATTTGAAAAGCTACAAATTAGGAGATGTAGCTGAAATCATAATAAGCAGCGTTGATAAAAAGACCAAAGCAGGAGAGCAAAAAGTCAGTTTGTGCAATTTCGTGGACGTATATCATAATTGGGCTATTACCCAGTCTATGCATGAATCCTTTATGATAGCTTCTGCAAAAGAAAAAGATATAGAACGTTTATCTCTAAAACAAGGATATGTCGCATTAACCAAAGATAGTGAAACACGTGATGACATAGGTATTTCAACATACATAGCAGATAATTTTGACAGCGTTATTCTTGGCTATCATTGTGCATTAGTGAAGCCCAACGAAGATATTTTGTTAGGGAAATATCTCAATGCTTTTTTGCACTCATAAATCATAATTTAGTCGAGAACGCTCGACACCGATTTCTACCTGTCCATTCATCAGGAGAGGGAGAAGTTCGTCGCGCTGCTTAGTTAATGCTATATTGGCAAATATATTCTCTTTCTTTTCTATATACAAAGGTTTAACTTTTGCCGTAAAAGTGCTAATGACACTCTTGGAAGGAATTACAATTGGTAATTCTTTCAGGTATTTAAAATGCCTTGAATAGCCTGGGTTAGGTATCTGTAATGATGCAACGACCAAATAAAGATAGTATTGGCTCACCAAAGGAGATTTTGAGTATAAAATCTGTGTACCATCTGCGCCGCGCGCAAAAGGGAAGTCAAGTAGTTTGACTTTTGTAGAGTGGTCTCCGAATAGCACTGCGGGGTATCTGCTTAGTAAGTTATCGTTTTCGTTGGTAAAACCAACAATATAAGCATCTCCTTGGTCAACTATCGGATATTTTCCTATTGACAAATACTCTTTTGTTTCGTATCTTTTAGTTGTAGGATATTTGTCTAGAATATTCCCTATCGCATCTACACACCATCCTTCAGGAATCTCCCTTTTCAGCTTCTCATTCCACACCATCTTGCCACCACTACTTTTGTAGGGCTTGCCGTTTTCGTCTGGAAAGTCGCTAAATTATGATTTATCGAACGATTGAGGGCTATTTTACGGTCAATATCAGATAAGAGTTGCCCTATCTTTTTTTGTTCAGGCAAAGGAGGAAGCCATACTGTGCAATCTTTTATTTTATCAGGAGAGGTATGCCTAATTTTTGTTTGTTGGGCGGCTGCACTTAGTTGTCGTTTCACCATATCAGAAGATATGAGATAATAGGCAAACCTTTTATCAAGGAGTTCTTCTTTGCAGGTAATTTTGGCTATATCCTGGCTTTGAATATATTTCCCGCTTTCAGGAATCCATGCGGTAGAACCGAGCAAACCTATAGCTTGTTCGGTTAGTGGAGTTATCAAATCTCCCTTTTCAAGCAGAAGTTCCTCCTTGAACTCTCCTGTATAAAAAAGATTGTCCTTAGAGGTATTCTGCTTAAAGCAGTTGTTGCGATAGTCAAAGTGCCCACAGGTCAGGCGAATGTATTTGCCCGATGTTGCATAGAAATCACCACTAAGGCTTGCTCCTCTTGTTACCTCTATTAAATCTCCAAGTTTATATTTTCTCATTACCGTTTTGATTAAAAAGGAAGTTCGTCATCAGAAATCGTCTCAGACTTATTAACTGGTGGATAATTAGATTTATAGAAATTGAGAAGAAATAAACCAACAGTGGTTGTTGCATTGACGACAAAGTAAGCATATACTGCATCTTTAATCATTAAATCTCCATCAGTTTTTCCATGAAATTCTGTCTTATCGCTACGTAAACCCTCTATCGCTTTCCCTGCATTTATTAGAGAACAGGCTAAGGTCTTTATCTCTTTAGGGAGATCCCCATTACTCTGCAATCCGAATGCTTTGCAGATATTCCCAATGAGTTTTGTCAAGGTCTCGTTTTTACTCCATGTTACATTTATTCTTGAATCCTTTAGAATCTCCTTAATAATGCTTTCAAGGGCTGAATTTGCTAATCCGACAGCAAGGCTTGGATCTGTCTCTACATCTCTAAATGCCTTTTCAAAGGTTAGGCTTGCTGTTTCATAACTGGACTTTAATTCATTTTTGAAAGTTGGTATGCTTGGGATATAATCAGGAGTTTCTATCCCCAAATCAATTGCAATCTTCAGTAAGGTTCCGCCATCAACATTATGGAGTGTCTTAGTGGCATCTATTTTCTTTTTTGCCTCATCTTTATAATAAAACTGGAAGTTCTCCCAAAAATTATTCCACTCCTGTTCTTCTTTATGCCATTTGCTTAAATACGCTTCAACATCTTCATAACTCTTGAATTGCTCAAATAAACTGGCATTTATCTTTTGAACAATATCCATTTGATATTTTGGAGAGATACTTTCAATCATAGCAATTTCTTTAATTCATCAATACTTGGCAGAGCTTTACGCAGTTTCTCAGGCATTTCTGAGGAGGTCTTATAGGTTGCCACTCCCATAGGCTTGTCATATTGGCGCACCATATACTCTGCGTAGTTCTTGTTAGCACTTCTGCAAAGCACAATGCCTATGGTTGGATTTTCGTGTGGTTTCCGTATTTTGTCATCGGCAATGGCAAGATAGGCATTGAGTTGTCCAAGATAGGATGTTTTGAACTCACCTGTTTTCAGTTCAATAACGACCAAGGCGTTCAACTCTCGATTGAAGAAAACAAGATCGGGAAAATGTTCCACGCCATATATCTCCATCCGATATTGGTTGCCTACAAATGCAAAGTCGTGCCCAAAGGTCATAATGAACTTTTTGATATTGTGAACGATTTGCTGTTCCACCACTCGCTCGTCTATATCCGCGGCATCACGTTCTCCAATTTCCTCAATATTGATAAAGTTCAGCAGATACTCATCTTTGAACGCCATAACTGCCTTACGTGCCAAATCACCTTTATTGATAGTGGCTGTAAAGTTGTTGGGGATGTCGGACTGATGGTGGTAGTCATCATTAGCCATCGCCTTCTTCAGCGTTTCTACGGACATGTGCTCCTCGGCACAGCGATGGATATAGTACAAACGTTCATCAAGCAACTTAACTTTGGCAAGAATACGTGAGTGATGGGTGAATGGAACCCTGAAAAAATCGTCTATTGGGAAACCTGCCGAATTTGTGAATTGCAATTCACGAATTGGCAGTTGGAAATCTTCGGAATTGTCTAAATCGTGAATCGCAATTAACGATTTATCCTTTTCTTCTTCGGCTTCCCAAGATGTAGCATCCAATTCTTTCCATTCTTCATAGAAGATACGCATTAGTTTAAGACTTTCTGGGGAATATCCTCGCAGTCCTGGCAGTAATTGGCGCAATCGGGTACTTATAGCTTCCAATGCACCAGTTCCCCAAACGCCTTGTCGGGTGTTAGCCGAAACATATTTGCCCACACTGAAATAGGTTGCCAACTGAATGCGATTAACACCTTTGGCTGCCTCATACTGTCCTTGTAAGATTGCACTTTTTATGGCTTCAGCCGCAATTTCATAGGTCTGTGATATATGATGTTGCTCCATGACTAAACCTATTGGTTAAACTTCAAGCTATCAAGCTGGTGCATGATTTCCTCTTCGAGTCGATGACTTTCTGCGAATTGTTCAGATAGCGTTTGTTTGAAGTTCGCCATACGAGCATTGAATTCCTCCTCGGTGATGTCCACATATTCGATTTTGATGTCGAAATATTGTCCGGCAGAGAGGGAATTGCCTTTTTCTTTTATCTCATCGTAGCTTACGCACACGGAGAAGTCGTCGACAGCTTTGCGCTCGCGGAATGTAGACACGATTTGTTCCACCTCGAAGTCTCGGAGACGCTTCTTCTGATTGTTTCCCTCCTTGTATTCCTCGCCCAACTTGCTTGCATCGATGAGGATTACCTTGTCGGTTGAAGCAGATTTGTCGAAGAAGAGCACAGACACATTGGTGCCCGTGGTGGCAAATACATTGCTAGGCATAGAGATGCAGCCATAAATCCAGCGTTCGTCCACTATTTTAGAGAGAATTTTCTTTTCGATGCCACTTTTGGAGGTGATGAATCCCGTAGGTACAACGATGGCGCCTTTGCCTGTAGATTTCAACGAGTTGAGCACGTGCTGAATGAAGCAAGTGTAGATGGCCATAGCTTCTTTCTTCTTGGCTGGCACATTGGGCACTCCCGCCCAGAAGCGCGCAGGTTGTGAGGCTATCTTTTCACGCGTGCCTGAAAAGTCGAACTTAAACGGTGGGTTGCTGACCACAAAGTCGAATTGGCGAAGACTTTGTTTGTCGTCGCTTTTGTGGTAAGGCGAGGTAAGGGTGTCACCTTGGATGGCATAGTCGAGCGAAGACACCAAACCATTGAGCAGGAGATTGAGTTTGAGCATCTTGTTGGAACGCTGCGAGATGTCTTGTGAGAAGATGGTGCAGCGTTCCTCACCGATTTGGTGGCTCAGCGCCATGAGGAGTGTGCCTGTGCCTGCTGAGGGGTCGTAGCATTCCTGGCTGTGCAACTCAGGGTTATCGCCCACCAACAAGCGCGCCATGATGGTGGCTATGGCGTGTGGAGTGTAGTATTCGGCATATTTTCCTCCGCCTGCAGTGTTGTAGTCTTTGATGAGATATTCAAAGATTGAGGCAAAGAAGTCGTAGTGCTGCTCAAAGGCAGATTCGAAAGAAAAGTTGACAAGCTTGTCGACTAGTGCACGAGCAAAAGAAGCGCGCTGTGCAGCATCGGTGACATAGTGTGTCAGTGGTTCGAAGAGTGGAATTTTGGTGTTCTCTGTGGTTTGTGTCGAGAAGAGGTCGGCATTTTTTTCTGCGATGTCCGTCATTGTGTTGTCGAAAATCGTGTCAAAATCGCCTTTGCCCTGTTGATTCCACAGATGAGCGATGAGGTGATAAGGCTCTAAGGTGGGCACCTCAGCTGGTAGTGCCCCTTGCAAGAGTAGTCTTTCCTCCTCAGTGAGCTGAGCATAAGCCTCTTCCCATTTGGGTGCCTCTCTGATACGTGGGGCTATATCGCTATACGCCCTCTTAATCTCATATCCAAATTTGTCGTTGAGAAATTTGTAGAGAAACACCTGCGTGATGATTTTATATTCGTTGCCATCGTTGCCCATACCATAACTGGTACAGGTGGCTTTGAGTTCGTCAATGAGTTTGAGGGTTTGTTCTTTGATTGGCATATCTTAGGCGTTAGCGTAGGTGGCGTTATATTGGTTGAGATATTGCTGCGCAATGCGATCTCTTATGAATTGATAGTCAGCAGAGTCAGGCTTAAATTGAGGCAAATAATAAAGACATCCCTGGATGAGTGATTGCACCGTTCTAGTAAAATAGGCATCTTTTTTGAGAATGTCATTCCTGTCGTAGACTTTCTTGTCGATGTCTTCTTTAATCATGTGTAGAATGGCCATGATTTCTTCGTCTCTGAAGGAGAATATAGGCGGTTTGTTGTCTGCTTTTCTTTGCTGATTTTCTTCTCGAATGCGTTTGTGCACACGAGCAAATTTCACATCTCCGTCGTATTTGTTGGCCAAAGCATTGTTGCGCACGAGGATAAAATTTAGTCGTTTCATCACATCGTCTAGAGCCTTGGTTTCTTCGTTAAACTTCGCCACGGTGTCAATCACGAAGCCACGTTGTTTGAAGCGTTCGGTGAAGGCATCGCGCAGAGTGATAAACTCAGGGTCGTCTTGGTCGAAGTTTTGCGTGAAAGCTGTGATGGTGCGTTGCCATTTCTCTTTCAATTCCATGCCTCCAGCAATGAGCCGCAATTCCTCTTCTCCAATCTTTGAGAAGTTGAACTCAATGTCTAGCATAGCTTCGTTGATGAGTAGCTTTGTTTCAGCGTTTACTTCGAAGGCTGCTTTCTGATTGATGATGTTGATGCGGTGCTGCACTTCGCTGAGGAGCTCAGGGAGTTTGGTGATTTCCACCTTGGCAAAGTCGTTGCGCATTTGGTCATCTCCAAAGGTGCGCACAACGTTGGCCATGTTTTTGGCAGCGGTGAGGGCATGTTTGAGCTCAAGGAGCGTGGCCTTGTCTTCTTCAGTGGAGATTTCAGTAGAGAAATCCTCTGCATTGTCGCACGAGTAGTTGAAGAGAGTTTGGCGGATGTTTTTCATCTGTTCGATGATTTCCTCCTTGCTCTCCAGCACTTGAGCGAAAGTGTTCACATTGGTTGGTGCCTCGTCGTTGGATACCTCATTAAATCGATTAAGTTCTTGAAGATAGGCCTCATTGGTTTCATCGAAATTGCGTTTGATGTCTGCAAAGTCAATGAGAAATCCATAGCGCATCTGCTTGTAAGGGCGATTGACGCGCGTGATGGCCTGCAGCAGATTGTGGTCTTTGAGTTTACGACCGAAATACAAGCGTTTGAGTCGTGGTGCATCAAATCCGGTGAGGAGCATGTTGAAAACGATGAGTACATCTATGGTCATGTTTTTCTTGAAGTCCTTGACAATTTGTTGTCTAGTCTCTTTGTCCTCGTGGTTGTGCAAGATGAGTCCAGCTTTGAGGGAGGTGTCAGGACACACACTTTGACGAATTTGTTCGAAGTGTTCGTAGAGTTTCTCAGCCTGCGCACTGGTTTCACAGATGATCATGCCCCCTAGACTTGAGTCACCTTGAATCTTGCGAAATTTGACCAAATCGCTGATGATATATCGCAAGAGTTCATCCACGTAGTTGTCATGCTCTATGATCTGACTCTTGCGCACATCCTTTTTCTCTACGAGGGTTTCTAGTTTGTCTTGCACCTCCGTAAGTTTTTCCTTATAGGACGTTTCAATTTCCTCTCGGAGGATTTTGAGCGTATAGCCGTCGGCGATGGAGCGGTCGTAGTAGTAGGTGTGAAGATAGTTGCCAAAGACTTTGCACGAGGCTTGTTCCTCCTTGAGGAGGGGAGTACCCGTGAGTGCAATTTTGATAGCATTTTGGTCTGCATCAAAAAGGTTGGCCAAGAAGCAGCCTCCAGGACGATAGCCTCGATGCGCTTCGTCGAGGATAAACACGCGTTGCAGGTTGGTGGCATAGGCGTTGAGTTCCACACGCTCAGTGTCTTCTGCAAATCGTTGGATGTTGACCACAGTGATTTCTGCCTTTCCTTCAGCACCATGTTGAGCCTGGTTCTTTCGGAATTGTTCCATCAGTTCTTTGCGCGTGTTGGCGGTGTTCACCACCAATCCTCTGGCTTCAAACTCTTGGGTGGCTTGTTCTAGGAGATCAAGGCGGTCTACGATAAAATAAAACTTCGCCACTTTGTTTTGCCGAGCAAAGTAGTCGTTGAGCACATGCGTCAAATGATAGGATAAAGCCGTTTTGCCACTCCCTTGCGTGTGCCATACCAATCCTGAACGCACTCCCTCAGAGAGTTTGCGTTCTATCGCCATCGCTGCAAAGAGTTGCTGATAGCGCATGATATGCTTTTGGTCGGTCGACTCAATTTTTCCATCCACCTCTCGTTCCATTCTCACATAGGCAATGCCATAGCGCAAGATATAGAGCAGTCGTTCCGGACTACACATGGAGGTCAATATGCGGTTGGTGGGCGTAAAGGCGGAAAGGTTCGTCTGATATTCCGGACTGGTGTGGATGACTTGGCAGTTATAATCCTTTAGAATGTTTTTCTCAGTGTCGGCACTGATCGGTTTATATGGGAAATCTTCATGATAAGGAGCCACTTTGTTGCCCTGGGGATTCTCTTCTCGGAAACAGTTGAAGGGCGCAGAAACTCTAGCGCCTGTGCAATAGAACGCTCCTTCCACTGGCACAACACCTCCCATGGTGTCATATTCCATGTTGTTGGAGAAAATCATCAACTGTGTCATGTTGAGGAAGCATCGGAACTTCTTGTTCGGAAATCGTTCATGGTTCATCCGCGTGCTTTCTACCACCATGCCCCCTGCGTTGTTGGGTTTCTTCACCTCCACGAAGCATAAAGGCAACCCATTGACAAAGAGTGTGATGTCAGGACGGAACTCGTCCTGACCATTTTTGCACGTAAACTCCGCCGTAAAGTGAAAGACATTGTTGGCAGGGTGGTCGAAGTCTATCAACTTGACGGGAGAAATGGCTTTGAGTCTTTTGTAAAAACCTCTACCTAAGTCATCATCGTTGAGTTCTTTGCGTATATCAGATAAGGTTTGTTCGAAGCCTCCCGCTTGTTCTGGATTAAGTCGGCAAAATTGTTCCTTAAACACCTTGAGGAGAATGTTGGTAGATGGGTCATACACACCATCATGGGCTGCTTCTTCATTGATTTTTCCAAAATAAAGATAGCCCAATCGGGTGAGATGCACCATTGCAGGCATCTGTACGCGTGTTGCTTCGTTGAAAGTTCCCATATATTTTCAATTAGAAGGGCTAGAGATAGGCGAATGTAGCGAAAACGCTTTCAAAAATGGATAGACGGATAAATGATCAGGGTCCTAGTAGTTACCTTGGTTTGTTGACTTAATAGTCAGACTTCCCTACAAAGATACAACATTAAAGGATTTTATAAAGAGAAAATGTCGATTTCTTTGTGTTAGGCAATGATAATCTGCGCACTTAAGTTCTGTGATTTCTAAACTACAATTTGAGTGGAGTTGTTATTCTTTGATTTTTAGCTGTATGAAAGAATGCTCCAAAAGATTAAGGCGCGTCGTAGGGACGCTAATGCAGTCTCCAACACCTCTAGCGTAGAAATAGATATTACTAAGAAAACTCAATACGGAATAAATGTATTGGGGCTGCCTTCTTTCTCCAGGGAGGGTAGCCCTCATTTGGGGCTTCTCGCGTTCGCGTACGCGCGCGCATTACAGCAAAACTATACTTTTTGCTTTCACAACCTTCACAAAATCGCGCGTATGTGGGTGGGAGATAGTGAGTTAAGAGGGTAATAGGAACGGTGTTCGTGAGAAAGTCCAATTAGAGGTGCGCAGGAGGGCGCTTGGATTGCAGAAAAAGAGCCGAAATAAGAAAACTGACTGTAAATATCTTTCCAGTGACGTGTCGCACTGTGGCGTTTTAATGAACTTTTGGGAGGATGAATAGGGTGATGAGGATTCATCATTTCTGCAAAGAAAATGGGGCAGTGCGTCCCTTCTAGTGAAACCTCGGAGATACTCTGGAAAAAGTCCAACGTTTTTCGGAAAATCTCCAACGTTTTTCGGAAAATCTCCGACGTTTTTGGGAAAAAGTCCAACGTTTTTGCGGCTAGGTCCGAAGTTGGGACTTTGGTGGGCGTTTTTTTGGGGAGCAAATGCAGGGCGAAAGGAGAAATCACGCGGAGCATTAGGGGAGAAAATGGGCGGTTTCGAGGGGGAGGTAATCCCCTTTTTCAGCCTTTCAATCAGTCCAAAATAGCGGTGATGTGCGATTTATGTTAAAATATGTCCGAACTAAGGGTGTAAACTGTTGTTTGGTAGAGGGGTATGAAGGAATCGGTGAAGGTTGTGAAAGCAAAAAGTGCAAAATTCCTGTAGGGCGCGCGCACGCGCACGCGCGAGAGAGGGGGATTTAAGAGTTGTTAGGAATTGAATTTTGACCCCAAATTGGCATTAAACGCCAATCGGTCATTAGACTGTTATAGTGCAAATCGTTATGGAGAAGATAACTTCCTGGCATCTTTCATTTTCTTGTTGGCATCTTGTTTCTTGTTCGTTCTCGACGCCTTTAAACTAACGAAAAACCATCTGCTCAATCATCAAATAAAATCCGTTCAGAATCTAATGACCGATTGGGGTTACATCTTGAACAGATTGGGGTTAATCAAACACGAAAAGGAGATGCTGCAAAAACGAGTTTTGCAACACCTCCTTTTGTGGATAGGTATGGAAGGAGCGACTAGGCTTTTGCAGCGTCCCAACCTTGGGCTTTGAGGGCAAATTCGTTGCCATCGCGCGTGATGAGTTGTGTGCCTTCGGCAACAGTGGTGATGTGACCGATGATTTTGACATCGGGAAGGGCTTCCACACGCTCATGGTCGGTGAGCGGCACAGTGAAGAGGAGTTCGTAGTCCTCACCACCATTGAGGGCGCAGGTGGAGACATTGAGGTTGAATTGCTCGGCTGCAACTGCCGTTTGGTAGTCGATGGGCAAGCGTTCCTCAAAGATGCGACAACCCACTTGACTTTCGTGGCAGATGTGAAGAAGTTCGCTGCTGATGCCATCGCTCACATCGATCATTGCGGTGGGGCGGATGCCTGCTTGACGGAGACTTTCGACCACATCGCGGCGCGCCTCGGGTTTGAGTAAACGCTCGAGGAGATATTCTTGTCCAGAGAAGTCGGGTTGGAAATTGAGCGCATCGCGGGCTTCTTGCGATTTGGCAGCCTTCACCTGCGAGAGATAGACGGCTTTTTCGCGCTCCATGAGTTGAAGTCCCATGTAAGCAGCACCAAAGTTTCCGGAAACACAGACGAGGTCGGTGGGTTTTGCGCCCGAACGCTTGACGATGTCGGAGGGGGCAGCGGTGCCAATGGCGGTGATGCTGATGGCTATGCCGGTGAGGGAAGCAGAGGTGTCGCCTCCCACGAGGTCTACACCGTGGCGCTCGCAGGCAAGACGAAGTCCGGCATAGAACTCATCGAGATCTTCCACTTGAAAACGATTGCTCACCGCCAGAGAAACGAGGAGTTGGCGGGGGGTGCCGTTCATGGCGTAGATATCGGAGAGATTGACCATGGCGGCTTTGTAGCCCAGATGACGCAGTGGGGTGTAGACAAGGTCGAAGTGGATGCCCTCCATGAGCATATCGGTGGTGACGAGGGTTTGTTCGCCTTCGGTAGTTCCAATGATGGCGCAGTCGTCGCCTACGCCTTGCAAGGTGCTAGACTGGGTGGGCGTGATGCCTTTGGTGAGGTGGCGAATAAGACCAAATTCGCCAAGAGAGGATATGGTGGACATTAGACGTTGTTAGACATTAGAGGGTCGCGGACCCCTTTATGCTCGCCACGACAAGCGCGGCTCGGGAATTAAAAGAAAAAAAGAAAAAGAAAACTAGAAGGAAAAGAAAACTAGAAGGAAAAGCTAGAACTTCTAGCTCCTCTAGAAACTAGCCTCTAGAAATAGAATCCCAATCCGATGCGTGTACCCACTTCGCTACCTTGGGAGAAGTCGTTGACCGAAAGTTTGTAGAACACTTGGGGTTCAATGGCAATGTAGTGATTGAGGTAGAAGGTGTAGCCCACGGTGAAGGGAAGACGGAGGTCGTTTTGGTTGGGGCTGCGGTGGATGTATTCGAGTCCCGTGCCGAGAGAGATGCCGTTGGACGAGAAATAGTAGCGCACCCCAGCACCAAGG
>QWCO01001117.1_pt1 | contig 18520 bp, 9 predicted proteins | sample 1972611 | NCBI WGS metagenome assembly QWCO01 (sample SAMN09866706, study PRJNA288562) | Human oral metagenome isolate term1_saliva, whole genome shotgun sequencing... | reverse complement strand
GATAGCACGCAAAGCGCACCAAGGAAAGGGCTTAGTTTGGTAATATTATGAAATGTAGGTATGAACCACAACCCCCCAATACCCACAACAAACATCACAAAACGTTGCCACACATTGAGATTGGTGTCATCGCCACGATATGGAAGTCGTAAAAATTCGATATCAAGGCGGTGAGGCAGACTTCTAGACAATAGCCATGTTGGAACAACGCAAGCCACTATACAAGGTAATGCCATACTCAACGAATAGTTTGATGCAGTTATTGCGCCCATATTCCAAAGCACAAGACCCTCGGGCGAACCGATAACAGTCAATGCACCACCCATATTTGCGGCTATTACTGCCACACTACCGTAAACCATTCGGTAACGTCTATTGGGTATTACTTGATGTATCAGCGTTAAAGCCATCACGGTGGTGGTGAGGTTATCCAAGTTTGCTGAAACAACAAAGACGATAAGCATCATCATCCAAAGCAACTTCTTGCTATTTCTTGTGCGTGCCCACACACCCAAGAAATCGAAACAGCCATTATTATTCAATATCTCTACAATAGTCATTGTGGCCAACAAAAACAATACAATCTCGCAAGCCTTACCCACATATCTTAGGAATACGGTTTGTGCGATAAACTGCTTCACAGCCATACTGCTGTGCGCTGCCCCATTTAGATAGTTGGTATAGGCCTGTTGGTGCATCATTTGCACAAAATCGGTACCGTAAGACACATACAGCACCCACCCCACTGTACCAACAAAGATTGCTACAGCGGCCTTATTCACATTTGTAACATTCTCTGTACTAATGAGAATGAACCCAACGACTATGATTAAAAGGATAATCAGAGACATTTACATCAATTATTTAAACGCAAAGGTAACAATTGTTTGCGAAACAAACAAATACATAAGAAACTATTAAATGTTTTTTGATTCAGTTGTTCTCTTTAGCCGATTTTATTGCTTTCGCCACTCGCGCTCAATTATGCTATTTAACGGTGTTTATTTCATTTTTTATCATTCTACCTTTTAAGTATGTTGATTTTATATTATTTTTTCTGCTTTCCTTTTGTTTGCTAATTGACTATTTGTCTGTTTATTTTCCCTCTTCGTTACCCATTTCACCAGAATGAGTATGATTGAGAAACCAACCAGTATCAAACAAATCACACAGTCGATAGCAACTCGTTTGACGAAGACATCATTTCCCTACATATAATTTTTCCCTACTTGTTTTTCGTATTCTTAAGCGACCCAATAACTTCTTAAAACCACATACTTTAATTGCCTTTTGTGTATAAAACTATTTCTATGAACGTGTCTTCATAAATAACCATTGAACCCCACAGAAGAAAAACAAAAAAAACAAACATACTAATTGTTATTGACTGCGAGTACTCTTAATCGACTATCAACTGTTGGCAAGATATTAATATTTTGATGTATGCTGTAAGGCTTTGAAAAATTTAAGCTAGCGCGATTACTTGACATTTGTTTAACAAGGCCTCCGCAACAGCTTGTTAAATGCGGTAATTTTACTTTACAAAACGCACTCTTCAGACCAAGGCATTCTAGAGAAAACAGGTGCTATAAAACATAAAATTTAGGCATTTTTTCAACCTCACGCCTTTTATTTTACACATCAACTTAGCCCAAATCCTTCATTTTGCACCATTTTACTCTTCTATTTGCTGATGAAATTGCAATTTTTTATCATCCTAAAAACAGGTTTTATGGGCTAATAACACACCATTTTTGTTCGTTTTATAGTTTAAAGAATATCATTTACGCTGTATTTTTAAAGTTTTAAAATCTGAGCAAATTCACATTTTGCACCATTTTACCTTGCATTTAGCACCAAAACGCATTGCATTTAGCACCAAAACGCACTGCGTTTTGCAGCATATTACACTGCGTTTAGCACCATATTACACCCCATTTTGGTGCTTTTTGGCCCAGATTTTAGTACAAAACTCCTTTTTTATAGCATAAACTGCGGGTTTTGACACTAAAAATCATTTTACCGGCAATTACTTAACTAACTCTCTTTACACCCTAATAAACTCACGCGAGAATTGAATATTTGCGAACGAATGGCAAATGGTGAGCAAAAATGCTACTCACAATGTTAAAATTTGCACTTAATATTTTACACAAAAAATCACCAAGCCGACAAAAAAGCGATAAAAAGTAAAGATAAAGTAATTAAGACACACCACGAATGAACAAAAAATCAATGCCCTTCAATGATGATTAGTGGGAAATTGGCCGTTATCAAACTAAATTGATATTCATATAAAAAGACCTAAGCCCAAGGAATGAGTGATGAGAAAGAATTACTTTTAACCACGCATTCTACCCTTATAGGCTGAAATAATATTGTTTCTACCCACTAGAAAACCTAAATTCATTAAATAGTCCGTACAAACTGCACATAAGTTTTGGAGATGTGCAAGCAAAATTGTAATTTTGCACAAGATTAAGAATTATGTGCAATGAAAAAGACACCTAGCTTTAATGCATATATCGAAAAGAGCATCAAGAACCATTGGAATCTTAATGCCCTCACCGATTACAAAGGTAAGACGCTGCAATATCAAGATGTTGCGCGTAAAATAGAGAAATTACACATACTATTCGAAAATGGTGGCATCGCAAAAGGGGATAAAATTGCCCTCTGTGCACGAAATAGTTCCCATTGGGCAGTAGCTTATTTTGCTATCCTCACTTACGGGGCTGTGGTAGTTCCAGTGCAAAGTGAATTTACCCCCGAGCAGATTTACAACATCGTTAACCATTCTGAGTCGAAGTTACTCTTTGTAGGAGACACTATTGCAGCGAACATAACGATAGAAACGATGCCAATCGTCGAAGCCATCGTTTATCTGCCCGACTTCTCGTTACGCGCATGCAAGTCAGAGAAGTTGACCTTTGCTCGCGAACACCTTAACGAACTATTCGGAAAAAAATATCCCAAATATTTCAGAAAGGAACACGTAGCCTATCATCTAGATGAAAGCAAAGAGTTGGCTATTATCAATTACACCAGTGGAACAACTGGATTTTCCAAAGGAGTGATGCTGCCGTATAGAGCATTATGGGGCAATCTAGATTTCATGATGCACGATTTGGCTCCACATGTACCAGCTGGTAGCAACATCTTAAGTATCCTCCCAATGGCACACATGTATGGCCAAATGTTCGAATTGGTACTATCATTTTGCGTGGGAGCACACAATTACATCCTCACTCGCCAGCCTTCACCTTCACTAATCATCGAGGCCCTGGCCGAAGTGAAACCCGCTATTGTGTCGTCTGTACCACTTACGATAGATAAAATTATACGTAAGCGAATTTTCCCTCAGGTACAAAACAGTAGAATAAAACTATTGTCGAGTATGCCTGTAATTGGTAAAAAGGTAAAAAACAGCCTCTGCCAAATGGTACGCGACCTTTTGGGCGGAAATATCTACGAGGTTATTGTTGGAGGAGCTAGTCTAAACAAGGAAATTGAAGACTTTCTTACAGACATTGGTTTCCCCATTACGGTTGTATATGGTGCTACCGAGGCTGCACCGGTTATCACTTTTACCGATAAAAGCCAGTTTGCTTCAGGTTCGTGTGGCCTACCCTTATCACACTTGGAGGTTAAAATCGACAGCACCGACCCGCAGAATGTGCCAGGAGAAATTGTTGCTCGTGGCATCAATATTATGCAAGGATATTATAAAAACGAAGAAGCAACACGGCAAGTACTGGATGAAGAGGGCTGGTATCACACCGGCGACCTAGCCACAATGGCTGCCGACGGACACATATATATAAGAGGACGCATCAAAAACATGCTTCTAGGGTCGAACGGACAAAACGTTTTCCCCGAGGAGATAGAAGACAAGCTCAACTCTATGGCGTTGGTTAACGAAAGTCTTGTGGTGCAAAAAGGCGACAAATTGGTGGGACTGGTGTTCCCCGACCAAGACGAAGTAGCGTCGCTCGACCTCTCTACCGAAGAGTTGGAAGGCATCATGGAGCAAAATAGGCGCGACTTAAATGCCCTATTACCATCCTATTGCCATCTTTCAGCCATAAAACTACACGATTCTGAATTTGAAAAAACACCTAAAAAGAGCATTAAACGCTTTCTCTACCAGAACGTGTAAGCGCCTTCGCCCTTATCTATCTCGCAAGAGATATGCACACTAGGCACAGGCCACCCTCCCTTAAAAATAGATATAACGTTATAAAGCAACATAATTATGGAAAAAATACCTAGCTTCAACGCCTGCGTACAGAAGAGTATCATAGACCATTGGGATCTTGATGCCCTTACCGACTTTAAAGGGCAGACGCTACAGTACCATGACGTAGCAAGAAAAATAGAGAAGCTTCACATACTTTTTGAGAATAGCGGAGTACAAAAAGGAGATAAAATTGCACTTGCTGGGCGCAACTGTGCTAATTGGGCTGTTGCATTCTTAGCAACACTAACTTACGGTGCAGTGGCTGTACCTGTACTTCATGAGTTCACAGCCGACCAAATGCACAACATCGTAAACCACTCTGAAGCGAAACTGCTCTTTGTGGGCGATGTGGTGGCCACGACCATAGATGCCACTAAGATGCCACACCTGGAAGGTATTATCTATATTCCCGACTATTCGCTAGTGCTATCGCGTACCGATAAGCTTACTTTTGCACGCGAACACCTTAATGAAATATTTGGAAAGAAATACCCCAAGTACTTCCGTAGGGAGCATATAAGCTATCACATCGAGCAAACCCCCGACGAACTGGCGCTTATCAACTACACCAGTGGCACCACAGGTTTCTCAAAAGGCGTAATGATTCCTTATCGCGCCTTGTGGAGCAATCTCGACTTTGCCGTCGGTGTACTCGGTCCGCACGTTTCTCCTGGTGCGCACATCATCAGCATTTTGCCCATGGCCCACATGTATGGCATGGCCTTCGAGTTTATATTCGAGTTCTGTAGCGGTTGCCACATCTATTATCTCAACCGCATTCCAAGTCCTGCTATCATTGCCCAAGCATTCACCGAGATTAAACCAAAGGTAATTATTGCCGTGCCACTGGTAATCGAAAAGATTATCAGGAAGCGCGTTTTCCCCAAAATACAAAACAACAAGATGCGCCTGCTGCTTAACATGCCGGTGATAAACAAGAAGATTAACCAGAAGATTAAGGAGCAGGTAGCTGCTGAGCATTTCTCACTCGCATCGGCCTACCCTTCACCGTTGGTTATGGTGCTACAGAATGTGCACCCATCATTACTTATGCAGACTATAACGACTTTGTTCCCACTTCGTGTGGCAAGGCGGTGGTTCATATGGAAGTAAAAATCAACAGCAGCGACCCGCAAAACGTACCTGGTGAAATTCTTGCTCGTGGCTTAAACGTGATGTTAGGCTACTATAAGAACGAGGAAGCCACACGTGAAGCACTTGATGAAGAAGGCTGGTATCATACAGGCGACCTGGGTTTGATGGACGAAAATGGTAATGTCTTTATCAAAGGACGCTCCAAAAACATGCTCCTAGGCTCGAACGGACAAAACATTTACCCAGAAGAGATTGAAGACAAGCTTAACTCTATGACTCTTGTCACAGAGAGCGTGGTAGTTCAAGACGGAGAAAAACTTATTGGACTGGTATTCCCCGACTTTGACGAAGCTAACAATCTTGGTTTGAACAATGAAGACTTGGCCAACCTGATGGAGCAAAATCGCCTAGAACTTAACGCGATATTGCCAGCCTACTGCAAACTGTCGAGCATCGAAATTCATGCCGAGGAGTTTGAAAAGACGCCTAAAAAGAGCATTAAACGCTTTAAATACCAAAGGTAATACAAGCTCTAAACACTTACAACAAGCGCCCAATTGCAATGACAACTGGGCGCTTGCTTTTTTATAAGCCCTTTGTAGACCTTCACACTTTTGACCATTCAGTATCTCTATCCATCAACAAACGCCTTAAACCCATTACACTATTGTTTCCCCTAGAACAAACAGTCCACATAAGAACAGATCTCTAAAACGCTTTTTATCAGCATGAAGTATAAACAAGAAACAAGAAGGGCGAAAAGATAAAGACAAGAACGAGACCATAGTCTCAGAAATTGCATCTCGCTTTTATCTTTTCACCCTTATAGGTTTATATAATACTGTCTTTAACAATTAACTAGTATAAACATTTCACTTTACAATAATCTTCTTGCTTGAGCCATCTGAATATTTCACAACGTTGACACCTTTCTCCAGTTGTTGGCGTTTACTACCATCTACACCATAATAGCCAACCACCACTTTATTGTCTGTAGTAACCTTATCAATGCCAGAAGTAACTACATTAGTACTCATTGGCTCACTCTGATACTTCTTACCATCTTGTTCGTAAACCATCACCACAGTAAGCTTCTTTATATGGGCATCATAGAAGTGTAAAATACGCTGATCGTCAGCAACCTTAAAGTCTTCGTTACGTTTATCTTGGTAGTAGAATGGGATATCTACCATATCCTTTTCAAGATAATAATACTGCGACTTCAAAAACTTAAATGGCTGAGGATTATCGTTGATATATACGTTATAATACATATTATTGGGGTCGAGATAATTGCCAGACTCATCCACATTTCTTACATAAAACGCCAATGTAATGGTGGTTAGGCTATAGTCGTAGCTATCAACTGCCGATCGATAGTGCAAAGTGGGTGCTGCTGGTTTGGCCGCTTTCTTAACAAAAGGTGTAAGCACAAGGCTTTCAAAAGTTTCCATTCCATCAACTGAAGCATTCTCCGTGCTACGCTTACCGAAAACAATTTTAAGCACATTGTTGCAAGTTAAGACACCTGTTTCGGCATTAACACTAAAAGTTAGCTTACTAGCCAGCGTTGAAGCATCGCTATAGGCAGCTGCATAAGTATGATATACGGAAGCATCATTCGAAAATCTCACGAAGTCTGTTCTAACCGTAGTACCAAGATATTGATTGGTTAGCATCTCAGCTGTATTTCCGTTCTGCGTTAACTTCACCCATACATTGGCCAATTTACTGGTTTTAGAAATACCTTTTAAATAAATATCATTACCATCAATAGCCGCATCAATCACGCGTGGCGACGTTTCTTCTTTAGAAGAGAGCGTATATTGCACAGTCTTAGCATTTGCGGGTGGAGTAACAGGTGTATTTTCGAAGCTTTCGATAGTTACATTCCAGTCGCCGTAGCGGTTTTCCCACGAACCATTATCATAAACTATGCCTAATATTTCGTTTTTATTGCCTACGCCAAGCATCTTTAGCGTTTGTCCATCCCACGAAAAATCCATGAAATTATTGTCTTTCGACACCACTTCGTATTGGTTATTATCTTTAATAATCATACGATTAAGCAAAAACTTACGCTCGGTGTTTGCTCCCTCATCATCATCGTCACCTCCATTGTTGTCTTTAAAAATCACTTGAGGCAGTTTAGCTCGATATTTTCCAGCACTCAGTGGGTCTAGTTTTAGCCATGATTTACTGTCGAAGCCTGAAACTGGATTATACACATACAGGCAACCATCTTCGCCAACAACCACCTTAGACACCAATCCGTCGTATCTACCAGGTTCTGTTCCTATCCAACCTTTCTTCACCCACGAACTACTTGAGCGATACATGTGGTCTATCAGCTTACCTTTTGGTGTTTCTACCAGTTGTGCCGATGCAGAAAGGCACAAGACTAATGCACAAAATGAGAATAAAGTTTTTTTCATACGTCAATATTTTAGATTTGATTGAGGCTGGTTCTATAAATTCTACGCTTGTATTTCATCTTTAACTCATACCAAGTTCAATGACATATGTAAGCATGCATCAAGATAAAACCTAGAATAGTCTTCAAAGACCTTTCATAGAACCAGCCTTTTAGCTTAAAAATAGTCATGTTATTAAAAATCATACCCAATGCCTACATTGAAATAGCTACTACCAGCATCAGCCGTTCTCAGCAAATAAGCACCATTTAGGCGAAATGAGCCATACTTAATGCCTGCGCCCATGGTGACATGGCTGAGGTTGTGGTTCCAAACCTCCACCCGCCATAAATGTTTTGCTATCTTCTGGCAAGAAGTAGTAACGCGAAGACAAGGCAGTTGCCACTTGATGCTTATCGCTAACATCGATGGTCATTGTTGCTCCAAGAACCGCATGTGTTGGTAGCGAATTCTTGTTGCCACTACCAAAATCTAACTTTGGACCAATGGCGCCAACCTTAGCATCAAACATAACACTGGCAGACTTATTGGCAACCTTAAGGTCGGCGTTTTGATAAGAGGCGCCTAACGTAAAGGATGCTCCAACAGCATTTTTAGACTGATGACTGAAGAGCATTCCGCCCATAGCATAGGCAGAAAAGCCACCACCAAGCATGTAAGCATAACCCAGATCAATGGTCCAACTATAAGGTTTATAATCTTTTGTAGGCAACCCCTGCATATCGTAGCCCTTAAACTTCAATCCGCCTGCATATCTAAAACCTGCAAAAACAGCATGCTTGCTAGCCAACTTATAGCCCACAGAGGCCGTGTAAAGCGAAAAAGTGCCCTCTATACCTTGTTCTTTTTCAAAAGCAGCAGCAGCTACATCAGCTGCAAAACGCTTGTCGTCACCAAGAAAAGCAGAGGGATTGGCGTAGAGATGCATACCCTTTGCTGCCACCATTGCATTACCCATCGCTGCCGTTCGGGCATCTGCATTGGCAGTAAGTATCGAAAGGTCTTGTCCTTGGGCATTAGCCTGCATTGCACCCATAAGTGCTAGGCAAGCCAAGATGATATGTTTACTATTCATAATTGTTAGGGTTATCGTTTAATGAACATTTGCACGTGTGTTCCCTTGTTGGTGTACACAAAAAGCTTGTATGTACCTGTGTGAAGTTTAGAAAGGTCGAGCTTTGCAACATTGTTGTTGTCGGGAGCTACAGTGGCTTTCATCAGCTGTTCGCCCACTGTTGAAGTGACAACAAACTCGGCTTCTTTTACATCAGAATTAAGAAGCGCGTTAATCTCCGTCTTAACGGGTATGGGATAAACGGCATAAACAGGGGCTGACTTACGCTCGACAACGCGAACTTGGAACGAACCTTCCGATGATCGCTGCGTACCATCTGAGGCAACAACACTAATGCGGGTAAGTCCTAGGGCCAAAGGTTTGAGCTGAAGCTTGTCGTTATTTACCTCTACAGAAGCAACACTGCTATTTCCCACACTGGCTTGGAAAGACAATTGATTGCTACCACTGTGCTTATAATGTCCATTCAGAGGTATAGACACCAAGCCTTCATCCAGCCCCACAATGTAATTAGAGAATGGCGCTTCTAGTGTTGGCGGCAAGTACTTAATGATTTTAAACGTGAAATGCTGTTCTGTTTTAGCACCCAAATCATCTGTAAGTATAAATGTGCACGTGTATTCACCAGCCTCGAGTACAGGAACAAGGTTCACTGTAACCATTCCTTGTTTCAAAGAATAAGACACACCTTTGGTCTCTCCTGCAGCTTTTATATCCCAACTGTGTCCATCTGGGTCGGCCACATTAAAGGTAAACGACTTTCTTGCATTGCTATTCACTTCTATAACCCCATTAGGGAAGTTGGTTACCTCTGGTGCATGGTTCTGTTTTGTGGTGACTTTCTTAATAACTGGCTTTGAAACATTTCCCCAACGGTCAACTGCAACAATGGCAACAGAATAACTTTTATTGTCTTCTAGATTATTAAACGTGTAATTAAGTGTCTCACCTAAGCTGTGTCCCACCCCATTAATTTCTTGATAATCCATATCTTTAAGACTCTCGGGGGTAAGGTCGTTAGCACTTATATATAATCTATAGAAGGCCGCTGTCTTATCTTCGTCTTTGGCAATGCTCCATTCTGCATTCACATCAACAAAGTCGGGCGTAAGCGTTAGCTTAGTCACCTCATCGGGAGCAATCTTTGTATCCGACTCGAAAGCTGCTTCGGCATCGATAAATCCCCTACCAAGCTTGCCTTTATAAGCAGGATTTATCTCATCAATATTATAGGGGCGGTAAGCCGTTATGAGGCGAGACTTCAACTCTTCGTTAGTAAAGCCCTGTTTACCAAAGTACGAAACGATGAGCGCAGCAATGCCCGATACGTGCGGACAAGCCATAGATGTGCCTTGAAAGAAAGCATAACCCGAGGGAACTTTACGTTTTGGCACAGTACTTAACACGCCACCATCGTTTCCAAAAGTGTCCTGATCGCCACCTGGAGCCATTATTGTTACCCAGTTAGCATAATTGCTGTAACTAGCTTTTGCAAAATTCCAAGCCATCGCCGATACAGATATCGCTGGCGGATAGCATGCAGGGTATGCCGAGAACTCTTTATTTTCGTTGCCTGCAGCAAATATTACCACACCTCCCTTCATAGGCGAATCAGCCCGTTGATTGCCATTAGCATCACAGCCGGCCATCTTAATAAAATAGTCTACTGCCTCTTTCAGCAATTGAGGCATAGCCGTAACACCAGTTTTAAACGAGTATCCCCACGAGTTTTGGCAGATAACAGCTCCGTTGTCGGCCGCATATTTTATGGCCGCAGCGGCATCTCCTTGCTCGTCTTTGTTTCTAAAAATCTGGCAACTCATAAGGCGCACGCCACTACCTGGTGTTCCATCGCCTCCAGCAATACCCGCAACGCCTTTTCCATTGTTGTTACGAGCTGCTACAGTGCCGGCCACGTGGGTACCATGCCCTTCGTTGTCGGGTTCTATCTTGCCCCCAACAACATCTTTTGCCTCAACAAAGTTGTAGCCATAGACATCATCAACAAATCCGTTTCCATCATCGTCAACACCTGCTTGACCATTTTTCTCCTTCTCATTCACATAAAGATTGTCAACCAGGTCTTCGTGCGTCACGTCTATACCACCATCAACAACGGCAACAATCACATTGCTTTTGCCTGTTGTGTATTTTTCCCAAGCAGGTTTAACATTGCAATCGGCCCCACTTTTAGCATGGGCACTAACCGAGCCATCGTTGTAATAATGCCACTGTTTAGGCAAAAGCGGGTCGTTAAAAAAGCCACTGCCCTGTTGCGTGGGTGCTTCGCCGCCAGCGTAAGCACGTGTTTTAATCTCGGGGTGCGCTATGGGCAGAACCCTTTCAGCACATTCCACACCGCCAACCTTATTGAATTGCTGCAACACGGCATCCACATCTTTACTTTCGTCAAAATAAATTGTGTACCAGCGATCTAGTCCTTCGGCCACAGTGCGTGCTTCGTAGATACCTGCTGGTTTAAAAACACGCTCCATTTTATAAGCGCCCGAAAAACTCATAGCCTTCGACATGGCCGACGGTACACTCTGCATTGACACATTTCCATCGACAGCACTAGACAGTGCTCGTGTTGTGGTCTTAGCCAACTTCACATTGATGCATCCCTTTACGGCAAAAATGTTTTTATCAATAATTACCGAACGTGTATCAGAATTTGCGACCGACGACTCTAAATTGTCGCTACAAGAGGTTGCAACCATCATGCCCCACAGGGCACAGGCACATAGATATATGATTGTTTTTTTCATTGCTAGTCCTTTTATTCTTATTTCCCTGTGTTGTGCTTTTTAAGCATCTGTTCCACTTTTTCCATCGTGGCTTGTTTACTTCCTGCAAATACTGTGGGTTTGTATAACACTGAGAGTTGCATAACAGGCTGTCCATTGTTCACATCAGAAAACTTACCTCCCGAAATGGCTAGCGTAAGATAATCTGAACGACGCGCATATACATGGTGTTTGCCATTATAGCCCACGAACTCGAAATTGTTTGAAGTAAGCAACTTATCAAACTCGCGCGTGATAAACCATTCTCTGCCGTGTTGCCACAAGCCTAAATTGGGCTGACTGATACTCAAACTATATTGTTCAACACTTCCAATCTTATCGGCAGGTGCAGGAGAATCACCACCACGCGTATAAAAGAAATAGGTGCGAGACACCACAAGGGGGTCGGTTGTTTTGTAAACCACGGCTTCAATTTCTCTATTTCTCGATACCTGTCGCGTAACTTCTTCGCTGTTTTTTGCCGTTTCATAATCTTCAACAGCAGTTATTTTCTTGTCTGTCTTATTCAACAGTTCAAGCGGACCAAGGTCAAGACTGTTGAAAGTGGCATAATCGCGGTCTTGGACATGCATCTGATAGAAAAACAGCACCACGCTGTTGTTTCTCTCCTTCACATCCACATCCATGGTGATAAGTTCGTTTTGGTTTACATAATGATTGGTGTCTTTTGAGTCTCTTTCGTAACCATTAGCCTTAACAAAGTCTTGAAAAGCTTGCGAACGCACAGCGTCAACTCCCTCTTTAACCAACGAACGGGTAAAAATGCGTGTGGGTGTGAAGTACTGCGTGTCGTGAACATAGAACACTTCTTTAAATAAAGGCGACGAGGTTTTGAAGATATAACTCTCTTCATAGAGTCCATTACCAACATCTGGGCCACCATATTCCTTAAGAATACTTCCTCGACGATATTCAAAATCCATCATCTTATGCAAACTAAATGGGGTACCAGGGTTACATGCCAAAATAAAAGTAGACACCCCAGGCTGTTTAACAACCACCTCGCTGCTCTTACCTGCATACGAGAGCGTGAGTTTAATACTTCTCTCGTTTGAATCGTAGTTTGGCTTTGATATAAATTTCAAAGCGTGTTTTTTCTTCACAATCTGCAACCAGCTGGGCGTTTCGTTCTGAGCAAGTTCATAAAGACTGCCTTCTACGTTAACATCAACAGTTGTTGTGCCACCCACTTGAGGCAAAACCACCACACCGTTGGCTACTTCTAGCGATATATCAGCTGCACTTTGGGTCACCGAAATTTTCTCAACCGCCAATCCGCCATCAACAAGAATATAGCCATTGCGTTCAGCTCCAGTGGTATTTGCATCCACTTTCACGGCAATCTCATTTCCGTTTTTCGTGAGGTGCATCCACGATTTGGGCGTTGTGGCAATCCATTCTTTGCAATTGGTATTAACCGTTACGATTGTTTCGCCAATTTGGTTAGCAAACTTAAGGTCTTTATCAGATACACTAAGTTGCGGTTGTTCTATGTCGTCGCTTTTTACACAGCTTGCCATTAATCCCAAAATTAGGCTTAAAGGCAAGAGCATAAACAACTTATATATTTTTACTTTACGCATGTTGAATTGGTTTTAAATGAGGAATAACCTATAACTAAAACTTCAACGCCTTCGTAGCATCCACAAAGTTGCTCACCATTTTATTTTGAGCCTTTAGCGCTTTGGTGCCAGCCCCCTGCACAGAAGCATCATAATTGTAGAGCAATGCCAACACAGGAACATTATTATCAACAACAGACAAAACAGCAATGAGCAAGTGATCGCGTTCGCGAACAAAGTAATGCGTGTTGCCAGCCGAACGAAGATACGAGAATCCCTCGTCTCCCAACTTCTTTTTAAACTCGTTGGTAACAACCCATTTGTTGCCATATTTCCAGAGTCCTAAGCTAGTATCCTTAAAAAGCAAGGCACCAATCTGTACACTACCTAACTTAGCAGGCGATTTGCCGTCTTTATCAGTGGTATAAAAAATGTGAATACGACCATATGGAGCCGAGGCATCACTGTTAGCTTTAAGCGTGTATTGCAGTTGAGACACCTCAGTATTCTTGTTTTCGTTAAAACTTCTCTCTTCTTCTTTGCTACCGGCATCTTGTTCATACTTTTCAACTTGAGCCAATTTCACATTATCATCCTGCAACAATTCGAGTGGATAATAAGGTAGCCTATCGAATGTTTTATAATCACCAACTTGCTTCATCACTGGTGTAAACGTAAGGTTAACCCCTTGATTGCCCACCTTTTCTGAGATATAAACCTTCAAAGCTAATAACTCTTTATCGTTGACATACTCTCTATCCGAAGACGAATTGCTACGTACATAACCATTATCGGCCAAGAATTTGGCAAAAGCCTTGTCTTTAACTGCCTCAACAGCTGTTGCACCATCGCCCACTGTGATAATTTGAGAAGGCGTTATGCCATCTGCACTACTATATTGCATCAATGTGAAAATGGGAGAAGGCGTGATAAAAGTGTACATTTCTTCCAATCCATAGGCTGGCATAGCAGATTGATACTCGCGCAAATAGCTACCTCGTCCCAATTCGTATTCCATAATCTTATGCACATCTTGTGGTAAACCGGGGTTGATAGGCAAGACAAAACGTTGGATACCCGATTGAGAAACAACGATTTCGCGTGTTTGATTACCACTCTTAGCATAAAGTTTTACCTCACGGTTAAGGTAAGAGTCGTTGCGCTCGGCCACTAACTTTATCTCTTCATCACCCTTTATTATCTTCAACCAAGTAACATCCTCACTAAGAACTACATCGTATGCAGAAGTATTTGTAGTAACATCAACAGCCTTTTCGCCACCCGATTGCGGCAAGTAAATAGCAGTGGGCACTACATCAAGCGTTACATCAGCAGCGCTTTGTCTCACTTCAATCTTACCCGTTGCACCATTGGCATTTACAATAACATGACTGATGCGTTCGGTTCCCATTTTGTTTTCGGCAACTTTCACCTTTAATACATTGCCATCTTGAACAAGCGACAGCCAATCTCCCTCTTGAGGCGAAGAGGCAATCCAGGAATTTTGGTTGGTAGTGACGCTAATTGTTCGTTCGCCCACACCTTTATCAAAGGAAACACTACTTTCAGAAAGAACCAATGTTGGCATTTCGAACTCGTCTTCCTTTGCACACGAGCAGAGGCAAAGAACTATTCCACAAATAAATAGCGGAATGATTGTTTTTTTAAAGCTCATATTCTTCAAAATTTTATTTGATAAAACTTATACTTAAATTCGTTGTTAAACGTCTACTCTTTACTGGAAAGACGCTCGTTTGAAGCGCGAAGTTAATAAAAAGAAATACTTTATTTTAGAAATTGACTTAGGTTATTTCACAAAATACCCACAAATGGGGATACAAACCTACTCCACTAATTTAATGAAGTAAGCCTTTAAGTGACAAAAAATCATTTCATCTTTACCTTTCATAATTGCATATCATTTAGTTAATATTATTGGCTAAATACCTAAGGCAGATAATTTCCAAATGTGGTTCTACCTTGCACATAAATATCTTTATCACAACTAAGTGGTACCTACTCACAATGTTTAAGTTAATGTGGCAATAAGTTTTTTACAAAGGTCGATAATTTTAGTGACACACACAAGTTTTTGGGGTATAATATTGCTAACAAAACAACTACTTTTGTTTAATTCTATAGCACATAGCTATTCTAACTTGATGCTATTCAAACAAAAGCGCACAAACACTTTACTATCATCAATTATTTTTAATATTAACTTGAGTTATATAGTTTGTTTGCAATAAACCTATCTTAGCGCCAACTCATTCATTAGCGAGTTGGTAACATCTCTAAACAGACAATAAACCTATCGAGAAATCGTTAAATTAGTAAATATATTTTACAAAACACAACTATAGATTCCAGTCTTCTAGACAAATCAAAGCACTAAAATAGCTAGAAAATGCACTGAAATTTCAAAATTCGCTTCCCTCTTCGAGGGAATTTCTACGCCGTTTTTGTTATTTCATATGGTTTTGCATTTCTATTTTGAGAAAAAGTGCGCCAAAATTGAATGCGAAACAACAAAAAAATGAAGACTTAACCCTTCGATAAAAAATGCTATTTGTACCAAAACGAACTGCATTTAGCAGCAAAACGCCTTGCATTTAGCACCAAAACACCTTGCGTTTAGCAGCAAAACGCAAGGTTAATTGCAGCAAAACGCAGAGCTTTTAGCAGCAAAATACACAAATAACAGCCGAAAAATAACCTATAAGTACTTATTTATAGGATTTTTAGCGGTTTTGAAGGCAAACAGAGAAAGAACTTTTGGCAGTGAGTTTAGATAGGCACAACGCATCAAAAACACACTAAAAATAACCCGTTTTTCGGTATTACACCCGTAACTAACTTAAAACTAACACTTTACAAACTCACAAAAATACGCCCAAATTTTCAGCCTTAGCCCCATTTTTTCTAAACGAAGGCACTCACAATGTTAAATTCTAGTACAATTATTTTACATCCCAGAAACAACAAATTCATCATCTCGGTTCAACAAAAAGACCGAGATATAACGAATATGCTTAATATTGATAAAATAACAATGCCAACAAGCGCCGTTGAAACACAAAACTAAATACAACAAGAAAGATTGAAGTGTAACATCTGTTTTTGCTGATTATCAGCTAAACATTGAAACGAGGATAATTCGTGATACATATTGTAACATAAAAAGTGATGAGAACCGATTTATTAGTTAATCAATTTACCCAAACAGCAACAAAAATATCAGTAAAACTAAGGAGCAGACTAACAAAATTCAACATAAATGCACCATTTTGTTTATTTTTAATAACTAAATAGGTGGTTGTTTTCATATTTTTCCGTATATTTGCAATTGCATATAAATAAGGTACAGTATCACAGGTATCAATCATCTCAATAATTAAACAAGTATTTTTAAGTCATTTTCTCTCCAAGACCACGAGTAAATTAGGAGTATCAAGTTTTAAAAGATTGTATTTCGAATAACAAAATTCATTAAATAATAGAGAACGATGCAGAAGATTAAATTTCTCCAGCGCATAAGTTGCGTTCTTTTTCTGAACCTCTTATGCTTTGGTCCGCTAAGTCTGCCCATCTCAGCGCAAGAGTTGAGTGGAGCAAAAGTAACCCTCTCTATGCGCGATGCCTCGGTTGAGGACTTCGCAAACGAGGTAGCAAAGCAAACAGGACTAAGTATTAAGTTTACTGATAAAGACGTTAAAGCCTTTAAAGGCATTACACTTGACGTGCGCGACCAGTCTGTTTCAAGTCTGCTACTAAACTTATCTAATCAGTTTCCACTATCATATAATATCGAAGGCAACACCATTACTTTTGCCAAAAAGGACGTGACGCAACGTAAAGGTAGCATTCGCGGTCAGGTTACCGACGTGAATGGCGACCCTCTTGTTGGTGCTATCATCAGAGTGGATGGCATAAATGGCGGATTTGTTACCGACATCAACGGCGAGTACGAGGTAAAAACCGATAAGAAAGAGGTGCACCTCACCGTGGCTTACATTGGCTATAAAAGCGTTAATAAGAATGTGAAGAATGGCGCCACGGCCAATATCACCTTGCACGAAGACTCGAAAGAAATGCAAGAAGTGGTTGTAACAGGTTACCAAACCAAAAACAAAAATTCGTTTACTGGTGCTCAGGTGGCCGTAACTCGCGACCAACTGATGAATGTGGGAACAAAAAACGTATTGAAAAGTATTGCAAGCTTTGTGCCTGGTATGGTTATTTCGGACGATAACCTAAAGGGTGCCGACCCCAATTCTGTGGCCGAAATCAATATTCGTGGTCGTGCAACATTCGACGGACAGGCTAATACGCCCGTGTTTGTAGTAGACGGTGCTCAAGTAACTGCAGAATATGTCTATGACATGGACATGAACGACATCGAGACAGTTACCGTGTTGAAAGACGCTTCTGCCTCTGCTCTTTATGGTGCTAAGGCTTCTGCAGGTGTAATTGTTATAACAACCAAAACGCTAAAGGGTGGAAAGCTTAAGCTTAACTATAGCGGAACGGTGCGTCTTTCAACTCCCGACTTGCACGATTATAACCTATTAAATGCTAGTGAGAAATTGGAATACGAGCGTTTGGCAGGCTTGTTCACCGATACATCACCTTCACGACAATATACACTTGACCAAGACTATGCGCGCATTTTCAATAACATACAAAGCGGTGTAGAGACCGATTGGCTTTCGAAGCCACTGCGAAATGCCTTCTCGCAATCGCATAGCTTAAGCGTAGACGGAGGTGACGAACGCGCCAAATACAACCTTGGTGTGCGCTATGGCAAAGATGCTGGTGTAATGAAGGGTTCAGACCGTTCACGTCTGTCAACCAATTTCCGACTCTCTTATAATGTGTCGGGCAAATTCTTTGTGTCGAATAGTTCTACCATATCATCAGTAACAAACAACGAATCGCCCTATGGCGACTTCTCAGATTGGGCAAAAATGAATCCCTACGAGAATCCTTACGATTCGGATGGCAAGTTGCGTGTATCGCTTTATCACGATTTGGCCAATCCATTATACGACGCTTCATTGGGTAGTTATACAAACACAAACGCTTTCGACTTTCTCAATACAACCAGCATCCAACTATGGTTTGGTGAAAAAGTACGTTTGGATGGCGACTTTACCATCAACCGTAATAAGCAAAACAGACGTAGCTTTACTTCACCATTAGCTTATAGCGAAATCAGAAGTAAGTCGGCCGACCAGCGCGGTTCACTTTCAGACAACACTGTGAACACCACAACGCTGCAAGGAAAACTAATGTTATCGTACAAC
>QWCO01001045.1_pt1 | contig 18577 bp, 10 predicted proteins | sample 1972611 | NCBI WGS metagenome assembly QWCO01 (sample SAMN09866706, study PRJNA288562) | Human oral metagenome isolate term1_saliva, whole genome shotgun sequencing... | reverse complement strand
CAGTAGGATCAACAATATATCGGGCGACACGGGACTAGTTAGAATTTTGTGATAAAAGGAGGTGTTCTATATGTTGCCATCAGTCGATCTTGGTTTAGTGCATGTATGTGTTGAGGTATAATTTTGAAAGTAATAAGTGAATATAAGAATTGATAGACCTATTCGTATGATGTCATATGGATAGGTCTTTTTTGCATATAATTGTATTTTGATTATGAAAATAAGATGATACAATAAGTATATATATTAGAGTATATGTGTAAGTGGAGGCACTATGTTAACGATTGCACTCAATGAATACGGAGACTTTCATCATTTAGGACAAGATGAAGAGAGTCTAAAACTGATACACTTTATTGCTGGTATTGTATATGATGATATGGATAATGCGCAGGATGCGATTAATGAACGGATTCGGTTGGATAGGTTTTTCCGAGCTGTTGCGAAAGACTCCCGTAGTTTATACCCACAAGGCTTTTTTGGTAAGCTCAAGATTGATGAAGCTGCAAAAGAAAAAGGACAGGAAACATTCAATCCTAATGCTAAAAAAGATATGCGCATCTTGCGAGATGCTATTGATGCGGCATTGCCTGAGTTTTTAGCGCATGGTACGTATAGTGGGCAAGAGCTTGTGGCCATGCCACGCGTTGGCCATTATGCTATTGCGCTTACCCTTAAGAGTGAAGCCGGAAAAACTGAATATTTACAACCTTCTATGAGTAATCTATTACATGATAAGGTAGCGAGTAATCTATATTGGCATATGGCGGATGGTTTGGTTTCACGCCTTGTGTTTACGAACCCTTTTGCATTTGGTGTACAACGTGTACGGTTAGAATTGGCTACACAAATGATTGATGTATTGGACTCAGAACGAGAGCGTCTAATTGAGTATTCTCAATTAGGGTATACACCTTATGAGTATCAAGATGAGCAATTAAAAAAAGAGGGGATTACATCCTATCAAGTAGCGAATGCTTTTGCGTATAGAGCCTCTTTGGATCGTCATATGGTGGAATCGAATCGTCCAGATTTGGATGTAAAACTCCGGACCGTGTCTTTGCGTATGGAAGAGGATGACCCTGAATCAACTATTAGAAATGCATTTTTATACCTAGCGGCCTATATATGTACGAATTTTATTTATTATGGTGCCGATCGGGAGGCCAATGATGTATTTAAATTCAAAAAATTGGTGGATTTTTCTAATAAATTGAATCCAACGCATCAGAATCTACTGTTTGTATATGACAATGTAGACACGTACTTTGAGAAAGCTATGCAGTCTTATCTTAATGGCGATTATTTCGATGCCTTATGTTATACATATGATGCGTATAATTGTGAAAGTAGATTCCAATCCTATTACAAAACAAATTGGTTCCCATTCCTCGAGGAACTGATTCATAGCGCGGATGATCGCGTAGCTATTGAACGAGCTGTACAAGATTTTGTAAATTATGCAAATCAAAGTCGTATTGATGCAGGAAAATTACATTATGTATATGATCAACTTAAATATGTGTTAGAAGATATTCAACATCTCTCTCTCGTTGACCAACGCTTAGTATACGCTTTTTATGATGGTGGCGTAACGGCCTTTAATCACCTAGGTGAAAGCGAATTTGCAGTATCATGCTTTCAAAAATGCCAGTCCTTGGCACACACAGTACCATTAGAAACGTACATGCAAACTGTACGTCGTCGCATTGTGGCGAAATTGGATAGTTATGCTTATGACGATGCATTAACATTAGCTAACTATGTGGTAGAGTATGAGGAACAAATACAAGGATTACGAGAAAAACTCAGTATGGATGACAAATCGGTTAGTCTGGGGCAGGCCTATAGCCAGTTGGGACAGGTTTATGCCTATTTGAAACGAGAAGAAGCTGAATCTTATTTTGTGAAAGCTCTTTCTATATTCCAAGAGGGAACGAGCGATTATTACCGCACATTATCCTATCTATTGCACTATTATATTGATGCAGAAAAACAACGTGACTATGAAACATGGGCTCCAAAATACTTTGGAGGTGCCGTTAAGGTTTCTGAACAATTAACATATATTACTAGCATGACAGATGATGATAAAGTGGTACAGCATGAATCCTATGCATTATATGTGTATATCAAGGCCTTGTACGAATTTTATAAACATGCAGTAGGCAAAGATGTGATAAAACGTATCGTCGCACTGGGCAAAGAGGTTGCTCAAACATTAAATTACTCTGTTAAAGGGCATCCTTGGGAGCTCATTTTTATCTATATGTCGCTTCTTGGATATGACTGGAACTATATGACGGATGTTGAGTATTTCAAGGACTGTATTCGTAAAACCGTAGATAATCCTGGTCCAGCCATTCGGAATATCATGGCTTATGGAGAAATGCGCATTGCAGAACGCAATGGTAATCAAAAACTATATGATGCTATACGTATAACATTGCAACGAGACATAGAGAATATCGAGCGAGCTATGACATATATGTTTAGATAGTGGATATGTCCTAGTAATTTTGATACAGAGATTTTCGGCTATAAGTTTATACTTAGATTAGTACTAGTAGTAGTTTGATAAAAGGAGGTGATTACATGGTAGGTTTAGTAGCTCCACAATCAGAGTGGATGCAAAGACTGCAGGACTGGGGAGTTTGTTTTTAATTTATAGCAGTTTAGTTTTATGGCATGAATTTTGAATTAGTATATAAGCAAATAGAGCTTGGTCGCATGGCAACATGTAACTAGGCTCTATTATATATTTATAATAAAGAGCACCATTACTCAATTGTACGTAGTAATGGTGCTCTATAAGGTAAATGATATTAACTTATTCATTGCTCGGTGCATAAACAAGAGCTGTTTTGTAAATCGTTTCTAGACGGTCACGTAATGGGCAGTTATCTAGAACACGTATTGCACAACCTAATTTTAGTAAGTGTCGGAGAATATCTTGCTCTTGGAATGGGAGATAACTAACCTCAATCGTAAATTCCTCGGCAGTGATATCTATAGCCTGAATTGTGTAATTACTAAAATAGTTAAAGCAACGATCTACAGCATTATTTGCATCGTGAAGAATGAAAGAAATCGTTTCCCTTGATTCTTCTCTATAGGTTGCATAGACTATTTCTAAATCATCTAATCTTTCTTGTGTACTCACTGTAATGTTTTCAACATCACGCAATGAGAAATCTTTGAAAGTTTTTTCTGTATGGTCATAGGCGATGAGCGAATATCCATTACTACCTACCGAATATTCTAGACGGCATGGTGATAAGTCTTTGCCATTTAGTGTGATACGTACATTGTTTTCTATTGATTGTAAGCATTGTATTATCACATCCATTGATGTTGGTGTATCATCTGTCATGGTTGGGATACGTGTCCATGTATTAGCAGGAAATGTTGTATTTACTGATTCTAATTTTGCCGTTATTACTTGGAATAGGTCTTCTGAAAGTAGCCAACTCACTCGTGCATCGCTAATGAGGTCTTTTAAAAACATGCGTTCCGCATCAGATATAATGACAAGAGGTAAATCCGGTAAGATTGATTCAACTTCTTCGCCGTCTTCGGTTGTTTCAATTAAGGCATGAGCTAGTAGTTGTTCATAGTCATCGTTCCGTAATGGTTTTTTATATAACGCTGGTGTGAGCAAATCACGTCGATTGATTACATCATCAATCTCTGATTTCGTATAAGCTATGCCATTAATTAAATCTAACTGTAATTGATATTGTGTAGTAAATGTAATGGCATTAATATCGTTGAGTACAGAGGATACATAGGTGCCATCAATATCTGGATCTTTTTTTGAATTTTTAAGGGATTCTTTATCGGAATCCTTTTTCTTTGGATATGGATTGAGGAATCGGTTAATTTTCTTCTTCTTTTTATATCCTTCCGGATCTATAAAATCGAGGCCTAATGAAGCATATAGATTGCTGTAGAATTTATTCTTAATACTAGGCTTGCTACTGTGTGTGATGTATACATATGGCAAATAGCTTCGTAACAAAGGTAGCAATTGTAACGCATCAGGTACATCTAACTGTATCTCGATATATTCATCTGTTGTATTTAGCACAGTTATCCAATTTTTAAATTGTCGAGAAAATTGGTCGTAAGCTAATTGATATCCCTCTAGGGTTAAGAAGTGAATCATACAAGTGTCTACGGATGTTGATGTTTGCTCCATAACAGGTATAAAATCAGAAGCATTATATCTGGTTACTTCTAATGATTTGATGCGATCTACTCGATTGCGTTGAATAATACCATTATTAATGCTACATAGTATATTCTTGTTTTCTCCATAATATGTTTGCAATGATAATGGAGTTACAATTTCTCGAGGCTTTCCAGGTTCATAAAAGGAAAGACGTACTTTTCTATGTCGATGTAATGCATCTGCTAATGGATAAAATATATCCCCATCAATTACATTATTAGGATTATTATCTTTAAATGTGAAGAATGTATTATTAAATGCATAGATAGCAGATTTTTGTTGTTCTTTTAGTGGTGCCAATCCATTGAGCAAATACATAATTTTCTTAAGTAGAATATGCCCTGCTGCAGATGTAATAGATATATTAGTGAAAAAGAATACGGCTTTAGCTAATTCTTGTAATTGAGGTTTTGTTAACTCTTCGAGAATAGTGTTTTTTATTGTATATGTATAGCTTTTACTGCCTTCTGTTCTAGCTATAATACCTAATGTTTCAAGGGTTTTGATTTGTCGTTGAATGTATTGTTGATCGATAAGTGTGGGAGGCTCTTGTTTTTTATTGCGTTGTGCATAGAGTCTTTTAACTAAATCAACATAGTTATCTACTATATTTAAATCCGTATTCATATTTTGGTACAAATCTGTAATTGTAACATTCTCATTGCATGATATATACGATAGAATGCATAGTTGTACATAGATTTGCTCAGGTACAGCCGCATAGAGTTCATATAATTGATTGAGGTAGTTGTAACCATCTAAAAAATCATTTTTATCCAGATGATGAATAGAAGCTTTACCTATGCGTTGTGTGTAAATATGACGCATAATATCAAAATAATCAAGGCGACGAATGACATCGTCATGTTGACTTTCTTTGATGCCACGTGCATTTACTTTCCCTCGGTTATGGTTACCGAATGTTAAACTACGAAGAAATTGACGCATACTGGCTAAATCATTTAAGTAATTGGTGGTTGTTGCCATTGTTGTCCCCCTTACAAAATGTATAGGTCCATTAATACAAAGTTATTCTTAATTATGAATATAACATGATACAATAGAAAATGTAAGGATAAAGTGAAGTCGGACACCCTATGTATCGATGCGTGCCTTCGAATAATGGGTGAATTTAATGTAGGTTTGGTGATAGTCATGGCAATACATAATATATTTTTGACATTTCTTAGCATGGTCACTAATACAAGTGTTAAACGTGTAACTAATGAAGATATAGATGACTCTATACGAGATGTTATTACAACGAATGAGACTGCTTTAAAATATGTTTTATTTCACGGGTGGAAAAAAGAAGCAACAGCTCACATATCATTTGATAAAATCTTTTTACTTTGTACTGATGGAGTTATGGAAAGTAAGGAAAGTGCTCCTTCATCTTATGATATATTTATAGATCAGATGATTAAATTCTATAATGATAAACAGCAAGATGTAGAGACTTTCACTGAAAGCATAGTGTCCGTTCCTTGCGGTGCCGACCTTGATAATGTACACCAGATTAAGGCGAGTATTATTGATGTATCTAAACGTATTCTTGAGTTTAAATCTAGTATAGATATGAATCGAGATACGGTTCATTTATATATGGATACCACAGGTGGCCCACGTAATGCTGCTATGATTTTGCTCGTTATCAGCCGTATGATGGCATATCATGGCATCGTTGTAGAGGATATGTATTACTCTGGTTATACTCGAGTAAAGGATGCTCCGGATCAAATTAAGGTACATCGTGTACTTGATATTTATAATCTATTTGATATTGTGGCCGGCTTTGAAGAATTTAAACTCTATGGTAGTGCAAAAAAATTAAATGCTCATTTTAAGCCTAATGAAATAGATAGGGTGGAGCAAGATAGCCATAGTAATGAAGAAGAGGCGGAGCTTACTGATGAAAATTATAATTCAGCGATTCATGATTTATTAGCGGCCATGGATAGTTTTTCAGAAGCTATTAATATATCTAGCCGTGGCTCTTTTGAAAACTCTATTAAACGCCTTGATGAAAGCTTAGCCTTGGTTCGTAGTACTGCTAATGATACATCGAGTGGTAAGGATTTTGATCAGGATTTAGTTGAACTGTTACAAGATCCTATTGAACAATCTTATGATTCCCTATTAGAATGCCATCGAAATAATACACCTGATGAATTAACCTATATTGATTGGTGTTTAGACCATGATTATTTGCAACAAGCATTAACCTTGTTTTGTGAATACGTACCGGAATATGCAATAGAAAAAGGTATTATTGTTTATGATGCGGATACGTTCTATAAATATTATCAACAGAATCAGGTAGATAAAGATAAAAAAATATTACAAGCTGCTATTAAGTCTTGGAATCGAGCTGGTAATACTATTTCGTTTACTAAGTTTTATAACACTGTAAAATCCAATAGTGACAAATCGGTTACAGATACAGATTTACGTTCGATGCCAATGCGATTATTTAATACCATTAATGAAGCACGTGCTAATGGGCTGGCAACAATTAAAAATGATGGGAAAAATCAAGTATCTCCATATATTGATAAAGAAATTAGAAGTTATATTACTTGTGTTATCAAAGAGAAAAAAAGATTGTCATATATTGAGAAAAATTCGACACAGCAAAAGGAACGAATTCACTCTTTTATCAATAAGGAAACAGAAAAATTGTTCCAGAAATGTGAGAGCTTATTAAATCAATATTATTTTAGTCTTCACGTTCAGGATGAGAAATATGCTGAAAACTATACATTAAAAGAATGGATTGTTTTTCTGAAAGAGATTCTTAAAGATTCACACAAAATACTGTTGTTTAATAATGTAGGCTCATCATTACGCAGGAATATTATTGCTGATACTTTAAATAAAGAAGAGTATCAAAAATATGTTGCTTGTGATCTCGATAGTGGATTGATTACTATGAAAGATAGTACTGAATTAGCATATAATGCTATATATAATGCACTATTAGATAATATAACTCATATACATAAAGACAAACAGTATAAGAACTTAATTCTTCATCAGTTACCATTGCAGGATGATACTTCAATCGTATATGCGGAGCAACTTCTTTCACATCGTGGTCGTGATTCAAAGGAAACGGCGCTATTCAATGTTCCTGGTGTATCCATTCCTCATATAGATTTTGAATCTGTTAGAAATACGCTGATATTTATTGAACAATATTTTGAAATCAAAAAAGCTAGAAATGATAGTAACCACGCTAATAAAGAGATGTTATGTAAATATACGACATCTAAAGAATTGCATAGAGAAATGCGAAAATGTGTGGAGTTAGCAAGACAATTGAGTCGAAAATAAGATGCAAAAGGCTACAGAACAAACTGTATCCCCAAAAATTATGTTTAATTTTTGGGGAGCAGTTTAATGCTCTGTAGCCTTTTATGCTATTAATTTAGAGTGGAGTTTGTCTTTATATAGTCGGATACCTCACGGATTTGTTGTATACAAATTCTAATTTGGTTAGTGATTTTATCAGGTGTTATATAATGGGCAGTTCTAACTTCGTTAGCATGTGCTGTTTCGTTACGACTCTTTTTTAGCTGCCTATATTGATTTAGTATAGAACATACACGAGAGGTTAAAGGTTCATTATTTTTAAGTATTGGATTTAATGTTAAACCCTCTATATTATATGGCGCGTTTGGGAAGTTATCCATATTATAGTGATAAGTAACTATTGTCCTAAATAATATGGAAATCAGATTATTTACTTCATCACTTTTAAGCATATTAAATATATCTGCTTTTAGTTTAACTGGTTTTTTGTCTCCAACCAAGCTCATGATGTTATTTTTATCTACTGTATATATATCAGAGGATTTGTTATGGTTATCGCTTAATTTCTGTGTGCTCCAAATCAGTTCTCTAACGTAATCGTTGAAGTCATTTAACTCTAAAATTTTCATACTATCTATGCAGATAGCACTTAGAAATTTTAAAAATTTACTAGGTAGATTAATACCATCATTTTTATAGACTGTATGCTGTATGTGTGATGTAAAATCTGACTCTATATTTTTAGATACTTGTTCAATGATAATATCATTTACTGTATTTAAAAATTCAGTTTCAAGGTTAATTAGGCTTGCTTTTTCTTTTTCTAGAGTGCTTGAAGGGTTTTGTTTTAATTGACGAATTATATTACTTTGCTCATTTTTAATTGATTTTATGTGTTTTATGAGTGCTTCTTTGATATCCTTATATATATTATTCTTTGTATCATCAATAACATCCATTATAGTACCGATTTTCTCGTTAATTAGGCCAAATGTATCTGATAATCTAATGGTTTTTTTATTTTTTTCTTTTGGAAATATAGTTTCATCTAATGAAATCATATTTGACTTTAATATAACTCGAGGTACAAATTCCGTGAACAAAGCTAATGCTTGTTGTAAATAACCATTATCCAAGCACCAATCAATATATGCTAAATCATCTTCTTTATTACTTAGTACAGTAGCATAGTTTGCTTGGATTTTATTACTCATTAATTTAAGTGTTTCGATTTCAAAGTTTTTATGCCCTGTAGACATTTCGTTTACAATTTTTTGTTTACCAGCCTCTATATCCCTTAATATGCTATCAATATTTTCCATGGACTCTTGGAATTGTCCGCGGCTAGACAATCGAATTGCATCAGAAAATTCATTCATCTTAGAAATAAGATTAGTGATTTGTTTATCAGGGTTTTCCAATGTATTTACATATGTTTGCAATGTATCGACACTTCCGAATTGATTAAATTCAGCAAAGCCTGAAATCATATCATAAATATTGTAAATAGAATTCCCTTCATACACGCGGACTTCTTTTGGCTTTTTTACATTTATATTGGCATATAAGATGGAACCAATATGAATACCTTGAAATGCTACAAGGCGAATAATAGCTGTCATTAGCATAATTGCTGTTCGAGGCCCTCCTGAAAGGTCAACATGTAATGTTACCGTATCTCCTTCTGGTTGAGCGTTAAAGTAACTCATGATTGCATTAGACATATTGATAATACTATCTTTTAGATTATCAATATAATCAATATCATCACAATTTATATAATTGATTGTATCCGGTGTCCAAGAGATAGGTATTTGTTCATGGTTGATATATTGGCGCATTTGATTGCTAAATACATTAAGAGTAGATATATTTGAATCTTTAAAGTTTTTTAGCATTTCTTCCGTTTTAAATAGAAAGAGTTTTTCTATTGTGAAATTAGGATCATTGACTCTTTTATGGTGCAATAAATATTTCAATGCAGATTCATTCGTTTGAAGAATCACATTAAATGGCGAAATTTCGGTGAGATTAACAACTGTTTTTTTTAGTGCCTCTGGCGAATAAGTATAATCGGTATTTAATGTGCTGAGAAATGTTAGGTAAATATGATGTTCCATAATAATACTCCTAAAAGACTGATGTAAAATGAATCTTTCATGAATACTATATCAAATTTTAGAAAAAATACATAGCTTTTACTAATAACGGGGGTAATTAAACTATACATAATCGCTAAGTAAAGAGATTTAAATCTTAGTTTTTTTGAATAGGTAGATGTTTGTATTTTTTATATACTAAGGGTGTAGCCGATGAGCAACGAATAACTTATTAAATCCATAGGTTTGACCTAGTGCTTTTAATAATGTATATTCGGCTGTTGGTATATGGTGTAACTATGAATTGTGTACAGTTTAAAGATTGTGAGGTAATGTATGTACAAGAAATTTAATAGGGTATTGAAATTGTAGTATTATCAAGTTGTAAATGAAGGGAGGGATAATATGTCATCTTTTGAAATGGATCCTGCAGTAGCAGTGTTAGTCGCGATGCTTGATGCACTTGACGGCTAACAGATTAGTTGTTTATTAGAGTATGTATTAAAGTTAGGAGGGATGTAAATGTTACCTTTATTCGCAGTCGCATTAGCGACATCCGCGTGGGAAGGTTTTGCAGCTGGGGCGTCTTTAGGACTCACATTATATGCAGCTACAAAGTCTAAGCAGAAAGTAAAATAATGAGTAAATATAAACCTTGATAGACCTATTCGTATGATGTCATATGGATAGGTCTTATATATAAACTAGAGAGCAAAATTTTTGCTTCTTAGTTTTCCTGAATATATTCATAGTTATTTATTTTATATACTTAAGATGTAGCCAACGAGTTATGGAAATCTAGATAGAGGATACGTCCTAGTAATATTGATACAGAGATTTTCAAAATGAAGATTATACTGTGGTTAGTAGTTTAATTAGTTAGTAATTTAGAGGAGGAATTAATATGTTTCCATTATTAGGTGCTGTAGCATGGGGAGCTTTCGTAGAAGGCGTAACATTAGGTGTTTCAGTATATCAAGCAACAAAGTCTAAGGAGTAATTGGTTTAACTGTATAAGAAAAGGTAGGTGATAATATGTATCCATTTGCAGGATTTGCGGTAGCGCTAGCTGTTTGTAAATTATTAGAAGACTAGTATTATAGAGTAAGATTAAAGCATAATGTATAAGAAGGAGGAATTGATATGTTACCAGTATTAGGATTTTTAGCAGCAGCGTCTGCATGGGAGGTCTTTTCAACAACTGTAACAGTAGGATCAACAATATATCGGGCGACACGGGACTAGTTAGAATTTCAGTAGGATCAACAATATATCGGGCGACACGGGACTAGTTAGAATTTTGTGATAAAAGGAGGTGTTCTATATGTTGCCATCAGTCGATCTTGGTTTAGTTCATGTATGTGTTGAGGTATAATTTTGAAAGTAATAAGTGAATATAAGAATCGATAGACCTATTCGTATGATGTCATATGGATAGGTCTTTTTCTGCATAAAATTAAGATAAAAAAGGTTTTCTAGACCTCTAAAATGTCTAAAAATAGAGGTAAACCTAGATATTACCTGTATTTTGTGGAAAATAAACCTCTTGGAAAATCTACCCTCATATTGACGTAATTTCAGAAAACCCTTATAATTACTGTATCCTTAGAAAAAAGGTTTTCCACCAGTATTTACCTAGGTTTCTAGACCCTCTAGGACCTAATGAGGCGAAAATTTACCGTTTACGGTTTGAGGTTTTCCAAAACTAGCTTTTTGAACCGCATAAATACTGGCTTTCTAGACCCCGCTGTTGCAACAGCACCTACCGCTTGCGGTATTGAAACGATATTCATGTAGAAGGAGAAATGAAGTCTCATTATGTAGCAAGTTGCAACAGCACCTACCGCTTGCGGTATTGAAACGAGATTTCCATGCTCTTCTGCAGGCGAAATGTTAAAAGTTGCAACAGCACCTACCGCTTGCGGTATTGAAACTAGCACCATCTAAAAACTTCTTTAATTTTGTCATGTTGCAACAGCACCTACCGCTTGCGGTATTGAAACAAACTTTACCAATGTTTCAGGTGCCTCATGTTGGCGAGTTGCAACAGCACCTACCGCTTGCGGTATTGAAACTCGCCATATACATCAATCGAGATTGATGATATGTGTCAAGTTGCAACAGCACCTACCGCTTGCGGTATTGAAACTTGAAACAGGTCGTAAAGGCGAGTACGTATCTTGTTGCAACAGCACCTACCGCTTGCGGTATTGAAACAGTTTGTGTGCTTTTTCAAGTAAAGCCTTAAAATCAGATAGTTGCAACAGCACCTACCGCTTGCGGTATTGAAACATTCTCTAATAGCGTCGCCAATATTAAAACCTTTATCGCCAGTTGCAACAGCACCTACCGCTTGCGGTATTGAAACTTGGATAGCAGCAACGAGACATTCTTTTTTTTCTTCGGTTGCAACAGCACCTACCGCTTGCGGTATTGAAACTATCTGCTAAATTAGAACCTGTCGAAGAAGGGTATGTTGGTAAAAGTTGCAACAGCACCTACCGCTTGCGGTATTGAAACCAGCTAATAAAGAAGCTGTTGATGGTTTGAAAACTAAAGTGTTGCAACAGCACCTACCGCTTGCGGTATTGAAACGGGCTTGGAATTCTTCCATATCAGCGGATTCAGAGTTGCAACAGCACCTACCGCTTGCGGTATTGAAACTTACCCCGTTGTCCACTTAGCACGTGGACTTCTCCAGTTGCAACAGCACCTACCGCTTGCGGTATTGAAACTCCTTTTATTGATGTGGATGTACTACATCCCAATGTACTCCAAGTTGCAACAGCACCTACCGCTTGCGGTATTGAAACTCAGTGAAAGCAACTACAGTATTTTGTTTTGTTGTAACAGTTGCAACAGTACTTACCGCTTGCGGTATTGAAACTTTCGGGATATCGATGATCATCCCTACTGAACATGGGTTGCAACAGTACTTACCGCTTGCGGTATTGAAACATGACACCACAATGACGGCATCGGAATCTACCGTTACTGAGTTTGGTTGCAACAGCACTTACCGCTTGCGGTATTGAAACTTGTGAGCATCATGTTGAGCCATATTATTATAGCCGCCGATTAGTTGCAACAGCACTTACCACTTGCGGTATTGAAACCAACTTCTAAAAGTTGAGTAACAGTTGAGCAACTGTTTTAATTTGTTGCAACAATACCTACCGCTTGCGGTATTGAAACTTGTAATGGCCCCAATGAATTTCATAATTATTATTGGTTGCAACAGTTCTTACAGCTTACGATATTGAAACTTACATCTGTAATAATCTACAGTTGCCCCAAAGACTAGTCATATATTTAAACCAGTCATGGTATCTATAAAAGAAGATACTTTGAATTACGAATCAGTTGGATTTGCTATCGGATTTAAAAAGGTCGGCGCTAAAGAGCTTCTAGTAATGGCCAATGGGAATACTTTACGTTTGACTCCTGCTTTACAATGGTTATATAATCAAATTAATAAAGAAGGATTAAGTAATCGTATCCAAGAAGTCATATTAGATGTACTTTTTGATAAATAATTTAATAACGTATTAAACGGGGGGATAAAATCATGAACAAATTATTAGACGTACTACCTGAAGGTGCTGAGAATATTATTAAAACAGTTTTAAGTGAAACTGATGCTGATGTAATTAAATATGTAACACCATTCTTAGTTGTTGGAGGATTAGTTGCATATGTAATTAAAGAAGATAAAGTTAAAGACGTTACAGCTCTTATTTCTGAAAGTAAAGGTATATTATCTGGTTTAGTATCTAAGGTAGTTAAATAATGGATGTAGGCAGCAAATTAAAATCACTAATTCCAAATAGCTAGTTTGCTGCTGATAAGCCTGACTAATCCAACTGCTTTAAATATGAAACAGTTGGATTAGTCAATAGAACGTTTTTGAATCTCTTAAATATACGAGATGAAGAATTAATTTAATCTATTGAATCTTCATAACAAAAAGATGAAACAGAGTGGGAGTAATTCCTACTCTGCTAATCATATAAGACAACCTCAAGTGGCTAATGGTGCATTTTAAGTAAACTATGATATATTTTCAGATAAGGTTAATTATATCAATAGTCGTCTTGGTACTAATCTGTCAGTATCAGAAATGATGAATATGAAAATTATATTCGATTTTTTTTAACGGCAGATTATGAGGTATCTGGGTGCTATAGAATCTAATTTTGAAAGAATTTGAGTTGCAACAGTACATACCGCTTGTGGTATGTATCAATTGAATAGTATTAATAACCCCCGAGTGAATCATTTTGATTTGCTCGGGGGTTTTGTGTCTTAGTTTTCTTGAATATATTCATAGTCATTTATTTTATATACTTAAGATGTAGCCGATAAGTTATGGAAATCTAGATAGAGGATACGTCCTAGTAATATTGATACAGAGATTTTCAAAATGAAGGTTATACTATGATTAGTGGTTTTATAGTTAGTAATTTAGAGGAGGAATTAATATGTTTCCATTATTAGGTGCTGTAGCATGGGGAGCTTTTGCAGAAGGTGTAACATTAGGTGTTTCAGTATATCAAGCCGTACGGTCTCGGGACTAATTGCGGGTTGTTTATACAAGAAAAGAGGTGATTAGATGGTTCAATTTGTAGGTTTTGGCGTAGGCTTAGCTGTTTGTGCGTTATTAGATGATTAGTATAAAAGTAAATGCAATGATTAGTTTAGTATAAGGAGGAATTGATATGTTACCAGTATTAGGATTTTTAGCAGCAGCGTCTGCATGGGAAGTTTTTTCAACAACTGTAACAGTAGGATCAACAATATATCGGGCGACACGGAACTAGTTTAAACTCTGTAATAAAATGAGGTGTTATATATGTTGTCATCAGTCAATCTCGGATTAGTTCATGTATGTGTTGAGGTATAATTTTGAAAGTAATAATTGAATATGAAAAACGATAGACCTATTCGTATGATCTCATATGGATAGGTCTTTCGTGTCTTAGTTTTATTGAATATATATATAGTTGTTTTTCTAATATACTTACATTGTAGCTATGGGAGTGGGAAATCAAGATATAGGATAGGTCCTAGTAATTTTGATATGAAGTTTTCCAAAACTAAAGGTATACTATAATTAGTTGTTTTAGTAGTACATGAATATAAGTGTTCTAAAATGTAATTAATATGTGTTTGTGATTGTATGAGGTGGAATATGGAGAGATATTTCAGGGATGAATTTATTGGTTATAACTTAACCGCAAGCCAAAGGGAATTAGTAACTCAGCTTGAAGCGTTTTTAAAAAATGATGCAGAGCATGTATTTATTTTGAAAGGTTATGCTGCAACTGGGAAAGAGCTGATTTTAAAAGGGTTAGAAAACTATTTACACAAAATTGAACGTGGTATGAGCTTAGCGACACCGACGAATAAGTCTACATCCTGTCTAGATAAAATGATGGATGGATATGTATCTACAATACATTCTATGATTTATGAATATATGGAAACGAAAGAGCCTGAAGATGGGCAACCGCGAGAGGCATCTAAATTTATTTATAAGTTAAGAAATAATCTTGATTCAATAGATCATGTGTATGTGATTGGTGAAAGCTCTTTACTGAATGATGAAATTTCAGATTGTAAATATCTTTGCTATGGTACTGGTAAACTATTAGAAGATTTGATGAACTTTATCGACCCTAATGCAGCTGGGTGTAGAAGAAAGGTTATTTTTATTGGTGATGATACCCAAATGGCACCAGTAACATTGAGTGTATCGCCTGCACTTACGCCAAGTTATTTCAAAGCTATGTATGGCGATGCATTTCCGGTTAGAATATTTCAGTTAACGGATGTGGTAGAGAAACAATTAAAAAATTTAATTCTTAAAAATGCAGTAGCAATTCGTCATGCTATAGAGAAAGATCGTCATAATCGATTAGTATTTGAACGAGATGCATCTACCATGATAGAGCTGGATAAAAGTCAGTTTTTACCAACCTATTTAAAGGCGTATCAGGCGGTAGAAGATAACAAACCTATTATTGTTGCTGCTATGAATGAAACGGCAAAACTATATAATGCACAAATCCGAGAGCAACTCTTTCCCGGTAAAACCTCAGTTCAGCCTGGTGATTGGATTATGTTCACTAAAAATGTGTGGATAGAGGATTATCGAGCATTTAATGGTGAGTTTGCTAAGATTCTAGCTGTTAAAGGTTCTGATAATATATATAAAAAGTTTGCTGGCCATGATAGAGAGTTAAGATTTAGGTATGTTGATATTGAGATTACCAATCGGTATGATGAAAAAAAGAAGTTATCATGCACATTGTTTGAGAACCTGTTAGATGCATCAGGCTCTGTATTACAAGATGATGATTGGTTGGAAGACTTTACTAATAGATTTTATATTCATGAGGTACATGCTCAATATGGTTATGCAACTACGGTTCATAAGGCTCAAGGTGGTGTGTGGAACACCGTATTCTTTGATACCAAGTTTTATCAGAATATAAAAACTAAGGCTGGATTTAAATGGCTGTATACGGGACTTTCACTGGCTAAAGATAGACTGTATTTTACCAATTGGACTGATATGGGATCTAAATTGTTGGGAACGATGTCATCGCTTTCTAATACCTCATCTAGTAATACTAAGAATGCAACATGGTCTCAAGGTTCTTCTGTTGAAAGCAATGCAAGACCTACATTGCCATCTATAGCGATACCAGATATTGAGGGATCTACTGCTTATCGAGAATATGTGCAAGAGGTTAGTGAAGAATTGGCCATAGCTCTGAGTCAATTAAATATTCAAATTGTGAAGATTAATAATATGTCTTATCGTATTCGGTATACTTTCAGACGTGGCAATAGTCATGCATCACTAGATGCTCTTTATAACGGAAAACAAATCATTACATCGGTAGAGAATCATAGAAATCAAGGTGATGATGAGAACCTGGCCAATGAGATTCAGGCAATTATGGATAGACTAGTGGAGTAAATAATCATTACATAACAAATCGGTTGGAATACCAGCGTTTGTTAGTATATGTTTGTATTGTATAGTGTTGTGTTGTAAATGAAAGAGAGGGTATGTATATGGAACATACAGAACATGTAACAAGCCGTGATGTATTTGATCTACGCCGTGAGGGCAAGTTAGATGAAGCCTATGCAATGGCTAAACGATTAATGGAGAATCCCAATTATAGCGTATGGGATAAGCGTGCATTTGCTTGGTGCCTAGTTGATTTAATTAAACGTGCCAATGGAGAGAATAATCAAAACGCTGCTGAGCGTTATCGGAATGAATTGAAAGGATTAATTATCACCGAATCGGATGGAATTCTTTGTAAACAAACTGAATATGTACTACGTGTTGCTAGTCCTGTGGTGAAAGAACTTGCTGCTATTAAATCGCTTAAGGAGGCGGGCCGAAATCAAGAAGCCTTGGATAAGGTGAAAGCCTTATATGCACAAAATTCACAAAATGAGTCTGTAAAGAATGCATATGGATGGTGTTTGCACAAGGTTATACAAGTAGAAGCAAAGGAAAAAATCATTAATTTTGAGCGAATCAAAGCTTGTTTAAATGAGGTCTTTAACTTAGGGCTTCATAATGACATTAATTTTATGCGTTACCTTTGGGGACCAATCCTAACCATTAAAGAGGTGGAGCAACATATTCCATTATATCAATATGCTTTACAGCTAGATTTCACTAAATTTGAACGAGAGGATTATGAAGTCAAACCTTATAAAGGTTCAGATGGAATGATGCACGACTGGCCATCTCTCGTTATACGGGTGCTAAGAAAATCCTTAAATAGCCTTGATAAATCTGCAGATAAGGAATCGATTATTGCGTTACTTAACTTAGCTATAGAACACATGGCCTACTTGAATGAAAGCACGTATTACTTAAAATGGTCTATTGCCAAGACCTATGTTATGTTACGTGAATTAGATAAGGCTCAACAGATGATCCTAGACCTATTACAAGCGAAAACGAATGAATTCTGGCTTTGGAATGGGTTGGTGAATACCATTGAAAATGATCATCTATTGGCACTGTCTTGCTACTGCAAATCCTTATTGTGTCAAAACAGATTACAGTTCAATGGAGCCGCTAAGTTTGGTGTGATTAAAGAACTAGTTGCATTAGAACAATACGATATGGCTAGTGCCGAACTTCATGAGCTGGTTACATTTAAAATTGATAACCAGCAAAAGATTAATGACCAATTGAATGCATATCTTCATGCAGATTGGTATAATCCTGATGCTGAAAGCCTTCCTAAGGACTTTTATAGAGAGCATAGTAAAATGGCCGTAGAACTCTTGTGTCAGTCCTTACCAAAGACCATTGGTATCGTTAACTATATTTCTAAAGCACAAAATAGAGCCTTTATCGCTGCTGATGGAGATATATCCTTGATGTATCAATATGATTCAAAAGAACCGTCGCATGAAATGGATGTTGTATCTGTTATTTATACTCGCTATGAAGATCAAGATGGCACAGTAAGATACAATGTCGCAGCTTGTAAAAAGACAGATGAAGAACCACCTACATCCCTTGTAATGAAATTTAAAGAACCTATCAAAGTGATAGATACAGGACTGGCTTTCACAAAAGAAAGCAATGTATTTATTGAAAATAGAATGGTTCAGACCCACAATCTCATGAATGGGCACGTCGTTTCTGGCGTTGCGGTTCGCTCCTTTAACAAGAAAAAGAACTGCTGGGGCTGGCAAGCGACCGAAATACTGGCCGTTGATGACGCTAATCATTAAATCGTATAACAGCCTAGATACCTCTAATATAAGGCTAGTAACAGCTAATGTAAGGCAGTAACCTGCAATTCCTGTAGACTTACATTAGCAGTAAAGAAAGACCTATCTGTCAATCTAGATGGATAGGTCTTTCTCTGCATAAAAT
>QWCO01000438.1_pt1 | contig 18593 bp, 20 predicted proteins | sample 1972611 | NCBI WGS metagenome assembly QWCO01 (sample SAMN09866706, study PRJNA288562) | Human oral metagenome isolate term1_saliva, whole genome shotgun sequencing... | reverse complement strand
GTTGTGATACCTGACATAGAGCCAAGCAGTGTTGGCCTTCCAATGTGGATAGACTGTCATGTCAGAGGTGACCTGGGTATCAGCGGTGAACTGGTGCTCGGTACCAGCAGCGTCGGTGTAGTACCAGCCGTCAAACTCCTGACCACTTGCATAAGGATCTGCAGGTAGGGTAATGGAGCCTTCTGCTACAGAAGAAGCGGTTGCAAGAGAGTTGCCGCGCATAGCAAGAGCAGTCTTGTTAGCAGTAGTGCCGTCAGCAAATGTTGGGTTGATGCCGGTAACGCCTGGGGTGTTGAGGTCAAAGGTAACGGTTGCAGCAGGTGCCCAAACGTGCTTCTGACCATCGCTTGAAGCGTTAGCAACTGGGTAGGTATAGGTTGCTCCGTTAGCATTAATGAGGCTCATAGAGTTAGTTGATGGGTCAGCAAGGGTAAAGAGCGAGAGGACCTCGTTGCCGTTAGCTGCTCCGTTTGTAGGGATAGTGCTGCCAAAGCCGCTGTTGTAGCTTGGTGCGTATTTGAGCAGGTAAGAGCCGCCAACAACGTTGTAGTTCTGACGAGTCTGGCCAGCGCCGTTATCGGAGTTCTTGGTAGCAGGGGTTTCTACCAGGCTGTTTCCGGTGAACTGGATGGAGCCGTTAGTCTGTGCACCAAAGAGAGCGCCTGAGTTACGACCGTCTCCCTTAATGGTGGAGTTGTTAATGATGACGTCACCGGTCTTGACGTTAAGGCCGCCGGTTCCGCCGTTAGTGAAGTTAAGGGTTGAGTTAGTAACGTTTACAGTTCCTCCAGCAACACCAACAGAAATGCCAGAAGTTGAGCCAGCATTAGCATTGATGGTGGAGTTAACAATATTGGAAGTTCCCTGGATGGTCATGCCCGTAGCGCCGTACCATGAAGGATTAATGGTCAGCGTAGAGTCAGTCATGTTGAGCTGGTTGACATAGAAAGTCTGACTAAAGCCTTCAACCGTAAGATCTGCGTTTTTCAGGTTAAGGTCACGAGCGTCAAACCAAGTTCGTGCTTGTGATGTTACAGAGATAGTCGCATTTTCAAAAGTGATGCCAGACTCATAGAAGTCGGTATTGCTCTTATCGTCAGCAGTAATAGTGACGCTGTTCTTGTTAGTGGAACCTTTAACGGTGCCCGCAAGAGAAATACCACAAGAACCACTTTCACCAGCATTATTCTTAAAGACGTAATTACCATCAGTAATAGTAGAGCCGGCCTGTGCGGTGAGAGCAGTCTTAAAACCAGACATAGTAAGAGTACCGGTACCAGTGAGAGTTGCACCACTTGCAAGAACAATACCGTCGATGCTATTGCCAGATCCGGTAACCGTTGCGCCATCAGATGCAATGTTTAGTGTTACGCCTGATGGAATAGTTACCGTTGAGCTTAGTGAAAGATTACCCTTGAGATAGATGGTAGTAATGGTAGGGTTTGCAGTCTGAAGCTCAAGTGCCTTACTTAATGATTTAAGTGCAGAAGCACTGGAGCCATCATTGGCGTCATCACCGTTAGTTCCGTCAACCCAAAGCTCAGTTGAGGTATCTGTAACACTTCTTCTAACACGGCGAGAAGATCTTTCTGTTGGAGCGGTAGCTTGCTCAGAAGTCTGCTGGTTGGAAGCGGCTTCTGCGTTAGTGGTAGTTTCAGTTGAGATTTCTGCTGTTGCTTCTGAAGTAGAAGCAGTTGCATCGCTTGTTTGAGTTGCTGCAACTTCTTGCGTCTGAGCTACCTCTTGAGTGCTAGCAATCTCTGCTAATGCTGAAGAAGGAACCAGCGAGAGCGCAAGCACCAAAGACATAGCTGTCTTAGCACCTTTACCTGCAAAGTTCTTATTTTTTCTTTCCATATCTGCCCCAAACAAATAGTAAATACCCCAACAAAATTTGCAATTAAATCTTGTGCGAAAAATGACAAATCACGAGAAGCACAATAGAAATAAACGGTACAGATTTAGAGCATTTTTCGTAAAGATAATTATACATTATTTTGATAAAAATTATTATCCCAACCAGCGATTTTTATAGTTTGAATACATTTCAAAAAATGCCTTTACCTCATGTTATATAAATAATTTAACCAAAATATTTGAGGCGTTTAAAAATGGCATTTAAATTGCACTATTTTTGACGATTTTCTCGACATTTGTCATAAACGTGTAACGGATAAAAATTGCAAAGGAAATGTATTAAATTTTAAGACAAATGTGAGTTATGCGGAAACCAGATAGTGGAAGCAGATAGTTAACAAATTCATGAAATTTGGAGTTCAAAATTTGTTGGCAAGAGAAGCTCTGTACACTAAGTAAGAGGGAATCAAGAGAGATTACTTCGCGTAAAAACTTAAAAAAATGTGTGTGAAACACTTTTTGAATGTACTGAGTAGGGGACTATGAACTCAAAAATTATTGATGACGCCTTGGACTTTGTGAAAGAGGTCTTCTCCACAGATTTTAGTGGTCACGATTACTTCCATACGCTGCGTGTGTACAAAATGGCTGTCAGAATTGCGCAAGAAGAGGGAGCAAATCAAGAGATAGTTGCCCTTGCTGCGCTTTTGCATGACGTTGATGACATTAAGCTTTCTCCAGAGACGCATGAGCACAAGGATCGAGCTGTGACGTTTCTGAGCCAGCATGCAGTTGACGAGGCAACTATCCAGGCTATTTGCACCGCAATTGATGAGGTTTCTTTTTCGGGAACAGACTCAGTTGCTCCTTCAACGCTTGAGGGAATGTGCGTTCAGGACGCGGATCGCCTTGATGCGCTTGGAGCTGTTGGCATTGCACGCACCTTTGCTTATGGAGGAAGTCACGGTCGTGCAATGTATGACCCGGATGAGCCACCAACGCTTAACATGAGCGGCAAGGAGTATCACTCACACAAATCAACATCACTCAACCACTTCTACGAGAAGCTCTTTTTGCTGGCAGACATGATGAACACGCGCGGCGGTAAAGAGCTAGGAAAAGCTCGCGAGAAGTACATGCGTGAGTATGTTGACCAGTTCTTAGGCGAGTGGAATGGTGAACGATAACCTATAGTTTTTAGCTATATGAATTAGTCAAGTATTTGTATTTCACAAGTGAAGTTCTGATTGTCATACTGGTTTCTCGTAAGCAGTTCTAAGGGGTCGTGATGGCAATCAAAAATGATAAAACTACTCCACATCGCTTTGATGTTGTTGGTAGCTTTCTTCGTCCAGAAAATCTTAAGCAAGCTCGTGTTCAGTTTGAAGCTGGTCAGATTGATGCTCACGAGTTAAAGCAAGTAGAGGACAAAGCTATTACAGAGCTTATCCAAAAGGAGAAGCAAGCAGGCCTCAAAGTCATCACTGATGGCGAGTTTAGGCGTGCAACATGGCACCTCGATTTTATGTGGGCGTTTGAAGGTATTGGTCATGCACCAACTAATACCGGCCTTCCTTTTCACGATGAGACTGCAAAGATTGACGACACGTTCCTTGTAGGTAAAGTGGAGCTCACCAAGGAGCACCCGTTTATTGAGCACTTCCGTTTTGTCCAGCAGTTTGAGGACGAGACAACCGTTGCCAAGCTTACTATTCCTGCTCCTGCACAGTTTATTGAGCAGTTCATTATGCCCATGAACCGTGAGCAGACCGACAAGTACTATGCCAATGACCAGGAACTTCTTGAAGACATTGTTGCTGGCTATGGTGTATTTATTGAGCAGGCATATGCTGCAGGTTGCCGCAATCTTCAGCTTGATGACTGCTCATGGGGCGTGCTGGTTGACCCTCGTGCAGAACTCTTCTTTGGTGCTGACCAGGAAGGTCTCAAGAAGATCAAGGCACTGCTCTTGGAGATTAACAACCGCGTCCTTGATGCTGCTCCAGCTGATCTGACTATTAACACACACGTTTGCCGTGGTAACTTCCACAGCACTTGGGCTTGTGAAGGTGGCTACGACGATGTGGCTGATGCCCTTCTTGCTCAAGAGCACGTAAACGCATTCTTCCTAGAATTTGATGATCATCGCTCCGGTGGCTTTGAGCCCCTGGCTTCTGTTCCAGCTGGTAAAAAGGTTGTGCTTGGTCTGATCACCACCAAGCACGCCCAGCTGGAAGAGAAAGCCAAGATTATCGAGCGTATTTATGAGGCGGCACAATATGTGCCTCTGGAGAATCTCTGTCTTTCTCCTCAGTGTGGCTTTGCAAGCTGCGAGATTGGTAACAAGCTTACCGAAGATGAGCAGTGGGCAAAGATTGCGCTGGTTAAAGAAATTGCAGAAGAGGTTTGGGGCTAAGCTTCGGCTGGTTTACGGCCTGTTTGCGACTCACTTGCCGTTTACCGAAGAGTTTCTGACCATACGTTCTTCTCGACTCCTGTCCACTAAAATGGACAGGAGTTTTTTATTGGCGCTAGACTTCGGAGGCAGTATGCCAAGCGAGAAGACCCGCTGCTTGCATCTCATTCAGATTTTTGAAGAAGAAACTGACGATGATCACGGTCTTAGTACCCCTCAGCTTATCGAAAGACTTGCTGAACGCGGGCTTAGTGTGGAACGTAAGACGCTGTATGACGATATTAAATCGTTGCAGAATTTTGGTTATGACATCCAGTCTTATCAGCGCCATCCTGTTGAATACGGCCTGGCTACCAGGAAATTTCAGGCCGAGGAACTTATGCTGATGGCAGATGCCGTACAGTCATCAAAGTTTTTGACGGAGCGTAAGGCAAACAATCTGGTGAGCCTTATTGGAGAGCTGGGCGGGAAGTCTACCTCTGATACGCTCAAAAAGCGTATTCATGTTGAAGGTCGTATTAAGTCGCAAAACGAGTCCGTATTTTATGCACTTAATGCTATCCAGACGGCGCTTTTACAGAAGAAAAAGGTCTCATTTAAGTATCGCAAAAAGGGCTTCAAAGATAAGGTTATTGAAGAGCTTCCTGTCAGAGAAGAAACGCCTGTTCAGCTTACATATATTGACGATTTTTACTACCTTATTGTGTGGAACGATAAGCATCAAAACTTTGTCAATTATCGCGTGGACCGTATGTTTAGGCTTGAGGTTGCTGATGCTGACGCTACGGTTAACGAGCAGATCAAGCAGTTTGATATAGACAAGTATCAAGAGCGTGTCTTTGGTATGTATTCGGGCGAGGTTGTTGAGGTCACGCTTCGTGTCAATGAGCGCGTAATGTGCTCGGTGTATGATCGCTTTGGCAAGAACATCATTTTGAATAACCCAAGTTCTGATGGCACAACGGCTGACGTGCATGTTTCTGTTATGGAAGCTCCAACGTTTTATGGTTGGCTTGCAACCTTTGGAACAGATATTGAGTTGGTAGCTCCAAAGAAGACCAGGCAAAAATATCAAGAGTACTTGAGTGGAATTCTTCAGAGCTACCAATCAGAGAAAGAGGATTAGCCAAAACAGGACAAAACAAGTAGTCTTTCTCGCACTAACTAACGAGCGTCAATGACGTAAAGACCTGCTTTAACAAGAAGATGACCATGGTGATCACTGAGCTGCGTGATTTTGCAAGTAACAATGTTTTGATGTCCGTAGAAGAGCAAGGTACTCCAGAGAGAATTGCTTTCTCTAGGAACAAAGCCCAGCTTGTTGTCATTAGAGTACAGAGCAAGAGCCTCTGGGTCATAAGGGTTATCGCGTTCAGGAACAATAGTTAGATCTGAGCCAAGTTTGAGCTGATCAAAGATAAGAGGAGCGTCGTAGTAGGGAAGACCGGAAATAACGAAGGAATCAACAAGCTTTGTAGGACTGTACATAAGAGCCTCCTTAGAAGATGTTGAGAACAGAATACGGATTTGTTAAAGAATGAGTGTCCAACAGATTGGACAGTAAAAATAACTGCAAGACAACACAGTAAGAGAAAATGAGTTTTAAAGGGAGTTTGCATGATTACCACTAAGAGATTGTTTCTTATTCCATGGCATGCATCTGATGCTGAAGAGCTCTATGAACTAGCAAAAGATCCAGAAATTGGTCCACTTTGTGGATGGGAACCGCATAAGACCTTGGAAGATTCCAAGCAGGTTCTTGCAAATGTATTGTCCGAGAAATTCTGTTATGCCGTAAAGGATATGAAGACCGGTCACGTAATTGGCTCGATGTCATTGGACTTTGAAGAAATTCCTGATCCAAAAGATTCCTCAAAGCAGTTACATCAGGCAGAAATTGGCTATTGGATTGGCCGTCCTTATTGGGGACAGGGATTGGCACCTGAAGGCACTCAAGCTCTTACCACCTATGCATTTGAAGAGCATGGCGTTGACCAGGTGATTATTAGATATCTTGAGCGTAATAAGAGGTCTGCTTCAGTGGCTCAAAAGTGTGGCTTCACAGAAGCAGAAATCTTTATAGACTTGAATAAATATACAGGCAAAGAAGAGCAGTTTGGTATCTCAGTACTCACAAAAGTGGACTGGGAACGTGTTCAAAAATAGCAGTTTATCTTGCTATTTTGTGTGTTGTTTTTAAATGTTGCATAGGGCAAACTCATATATGCAACGGCATAAACTGCATATAAAGTAGCTGAAACAGTTGGCGGACTAAAGATTTTGCTTGTAAGAAGAGCGAGAGAAGTTTTTTATGATGATCAACAAACGCCTCATTGCCCTTATTGAGGAGAGTAAAAAATACATTGGCTTGACCGTGCTTTACCAGTGGATTGCGCTTCTCGCCAATATTGTATTTATGTATTCTTTGGCAAGAATGATACAGGCTCTGTTCATGGATTATTTTGTCTTTGAAGAGCAGTTGGTATTTATTGCTCTGTGCCTCATTGCTATTGTGATTAGGTATTTCTGCAAACTTGCTCAGCATAAGACAAGCTTTTATGCAGCTAGAAGGGTTAAAAAGACCCTACGCCAGAAAATCTATCAAAAGCTTTTGGAGTTTGGTCCATCTTACAAGAACTCGTATGCTACCAGCGAGATTGTTCAGCTTGCTGTGGAAGGCGTTGATCAGCTGGAAACGTATTTTGCGCAGTATCTACCTCAGTTTTTCTACGCAGTTTTAGCTCCGCTCACACTTTTCCTTGTTTTGCTTCTTATTAGTCCTGTAGTTGGCATTGTTTTGCTGATATTTGTTCCGCTTATTCCCATGACCATTGTTCTTATCCAGAAGTTTGCAAAGAAGCTTCTGTCTAAGTATTGGGGACAGTATACGCAGCTTGGCGATACGTTTTTGGAAAACCTGCAGGGCCTGACTACAGCAAAGATTTACAAGGCTGACGATTTTAAACACAAGCAGATGAACGAGGAAGCCGAGCACTTTAGGCGTATTACCATGAAAGTTCTAACCATGCAGCTCAACTCCATCACTGTTATGGATGTGGTTGCATTTGGTGGAAGCGCGCTTGGTACAATTCTTGCAATTCAGCAGGTAAATGACCAGCTCCTCTTTATGTGGGAAGGCGTCTTTGTCATTTTGATTTCGGCTGAGTTCTTCCTGCCTATGCGTCTTTTGGGCAGTTATTTCCACATTGCCATGAACGGTATGGCAGCGTCAGACAAGATCTTTGACCTGCTTGATATGCCTGTTCGAGAGCAGGGTACCAAGACCGTTCCAGAGTCCAGCGATTTGACGCTGCACAATGTCTCCTTCTCTTACGACGGCGAGAAACCCGTCTTAGTGAATGTTTCTTTTGGAATGCGCGCCAACTCTTTGAATGCCCTGGTAGGAGAATCGGGCTGTGGCAAATCAACAATTGCCGCACTTCTGACAGGAAAGCTTCGCTCGTATACAGGAGATGTACTGTTTGGAAACACCAGCCTGGCAGATATTTCTGACCAGAATTTGCTTCAAAACGTTACGTATATTGGACATCAAGCACACCTTTTTATGGGAAGCGTTCGATCTAATCTTGCCATGGGCAATTCAGAAGCAACTGAAGAGCAGCTTTGGCACGCCCTTGAGCAGGTCAACCTTGCCGAATTTGTAAAGTCTTTGGGTGGACTTGATGCTCCAGTTGCCGAGAAGGGCTCCAACTTGTCAGGTGGTCAGCGCCAGAGGTTATCGCTTGCTCGAGCACTGCTTCACGATAGCCAGATGTACATCTTTGACGAAGCTACTTCAAACATTGATGTTGAGAGTGAAGACGTTATTATGCAGCAGGTTCACCAGCTTGCTCAGTCAAAGATGGTGCTGGTAATTTCGCACCGTCTGGTAAACGTTAAAAATGCTGATCAGATTGTTGTTATGCAACGTGGCCGAGTTGTTGGAAGCGGCACTCATCAAGAGTTACTTGCAACAAATGACGAGTACAAGCGAATGACGCAGGCCCAGACCGAGCTTGAGAATTATGTGAAAGGAGTTGAGGCGTAATGAAGACAGAAGTTAAGAACAACGCCACAACTGCACGTACTTCTCGCCGTAGTGCATTCACTATTATGTTGAGACTGGTGGGACTGGTGCGCCCTCTGGCTGGCTTTATGATACTTGCAATTTTGATGGGTGTGTTAGGCAACCTTGCCGCTACGTTCATTAGCATTTTTGGAGCATATGCGCTGCTCAGCGCTATGGGCTTTGCTTCATCTTCTCCTATGGTGTTGCTTTTTGGTGGCATGCTTGTGTTTGCCCTGGTCCGCGGTCTGCTGCGCTACGCTGAGCAGGAATGCAATCACTTTATTGCGTTCAAACTGCTTGCACTTATTAGAGACCGCGTATTTACGGCGCTTAGAAAGCTTGCTCCAGCAAAGCTTGAGGTCAAGAATAAAGGCAACCTGATGAGCGTTATTACCTCTGACATTGAGCTGCTTGAGGTTTTCTACGCGCATACTATCTCGCCTATTTGTATTGCGGTTGTGTTCTGCATTGTTATGGTGTGGTTTATTGCTGGTAGCTCCAACTGGATTTTAGGTGTTATTGCACTAGTCTCTTACCTGATTGTTGGTGTGGCAATTCCGTTTGCTATGTCTAAACGCTCCGAGCAGGACTCTGCTGAGGCAAGAGATCTTGCCGGTAAACTTTCAACGGTTACCCTTGATAACCTGCGTGGTCTTGACGAGATTCTGCAATACAACACCGGCGCACAGATGATTGAGAAAACAAGTCAACTAGCTGACCAGTTAAGTGACAGACAACAGGCAGTTAAGAAGGCATTTGGTGTCAACGATGCTGTCACGTCAACGGTTATTTTGCTTTCCGACCTTGTTATGTTCTTTAGCTCGTTCTATCTGGCCTATAACCAGCAGATTCTTATGAACGAGGCCTTTATTGTCACTATTGCATTGATGAGCTCGTTTGGCCCTGTTGTTGCTTTGGCAGCTTTGGGCACAACGCTGACCAGTACTTTTGCTGCAGGCAATCGCGTTTTGGATATTCTGGACGACAAACCTCTGGTTGAAGACGTAGAGGGTCAAAAAGACATCTCCTATGAGGGTGTTCGCGTTTCTCAGCTTTCATTTGCGTACGATGACGAGCAGATTTTGGACAACATCTCCGTTGATGTTCCTACCGATAAGATCGTGGGAATTGTAGGAAAGAGCGGCTCTGGCAAGTCTACGCTGCTTAAACTTTTGATGCGTTTCTGGCCAGCAACACCTGGTGCTATTGAGATTTCTGGAACTCCTTTGGAGCAGATTAACACCTCTAACTTGCGAGATCTTGAGAGCTATATGACGCAAGATACGCATCTGTATCACGATTCCATCAAGAACAACCTGCGCATTGCAAAGCTCGATGCAACAGATGAAGAGATTATTGAGGCGTGCAAGAAGGCTTCCATTCACGAGTATATCTCTACGCTGCCTCAGGGCTACGACACGCCTGTTGCAGAGCTTGGTGACTCGCTTTCTGGTGGAGAACGCCAGCGTATTGGCCTTGCTCGCGCATTTCTGCATGACGCTCCACTTATGCTGCTCGACGAGCCAACCAGTAATCTGGACAGCCTAAATGAGGCCATCATTTTGCGCTCGCTTGATAAAGAGACCGAGCATAAATCCGTGGTTCTTGTCTCTCACAGGGCTTCTACCATGGGAATTGCAGATGTTGTTTACACCGTTGATGGGGGACGTGTGAGCTAATGACACCTGAAGAAATTGAACGGAAGCGCCAAAAAGAAAAGGATCTCTTTTCGCTCATGATTCGCTTCTATTGCGAGAAGTACCACCATACCAAAGCTCATGATTCTTTGTGCGAAGAGTGCGCTGAGCTTGAGAAGTACGCTCACGTGCGTGTAGATCGCTGTCCTCATATTGAGACAAAGACGTTTTGCTCAAAATGCAAATCGCATTGCTACAACAAAGAGATGCGAGCTCGGGTCAAGGAGGTCATGAAATCTTCGGGTCCACGACTTTTACTGCACCACCCGATTCTTGTGATCAAGCATGCGATGCAGTAATTAAGCGCTGGTAGACGACAAAGGTTTGCTCTGCACAGGTCTTAGGCTCGCGCTGATAAAGCCTGCAACTCCACGGTTTTCTCGCCATTTCACGGTCTTCTCGCCACAAAAGCGAGAGGACCGCATTTTTTTTGAATCTTTTTCATTTGAAACATAACTGTTAACTCTGAGAATTACGTATTTTTGACGCGGCGCGGTAGGTTTACAGTGACCTCTCGCTTTACAGAAGGAGGTACTGCGTTGATTAAATCAAAGAAAGCGTCATTTATTTTTAAGCTGTTTATTGCTGTGATTGGCACCTTTGTACTGTGTGATTCGGCGGGCGTCTTCCGAATGAACTTCCGCGTTTCTTTCTTGTACTACTTCACTAACATCTCTAATGTGCTGCTTGTTGCTTATTTCTGGGGTGCGCTGTTCCAGGCTTACAAGCATCCCGAGACCGCTCAGAAACCATGGATGCCAACAGTTAAGCACACACTTATGCTGGGCATTACGGTAACGGGCCTGGTAGCTTACTTTCTGCTTGACCATGGCGAGGTCTTTGTAAACGGCGTCTTTAAGTTCAACAATTTTATCCTGCACGATGTGACCCCAATCTGCGCCGTTTTGGACTGGCTGCTCTTTGACGAGAAGCCAACTATGAGCTTTAAAGAGCCTCTGATCTGGCCTTTGTATCCGCTCACGTATTTTGCGTACATCATTGTCTTGGTCCTGGGTTTTGGCGTGCAGATTAAAGAGAAGTCTCGCTGGCCTTATGGATTTATGGACTTTGACAAGCTGGGAGTCCCAACGGTTGCTCTGACCATTGTGATCTTGATTGTTGTCTTTGTTGCCTTGGGTTACCTCTACGTCGTTATTGATAAGAAGCTTGGCGAGAAAATCAAGAAGGCTGAAAACTAATCTGAGCTAGGTTAAAAGCCGAGATAACTGCAACGTTAAACCTAGCGTGTTGCGAAAAACCTCAATTAACTGCACAGCGCCTGACATGTGTCGGGCGCTTTTTTCTACCGTTTACGGGAGTGCATTTGGAGCATGGCGTGCATGCTGGTAAAATATTAAAAAGTTGATGAAGGAGGTACTATGTCACTGTATCGTCATCTACGTTCTGGTTTGGAATCAGCCCACAAAATTATGCTTGCTGCCTGCGCATTTGTAATGGTATTTGCGCTTCCAGTCATTGCAAAAGCGGATGTTATTTCTACGCCAAGAATTGATAGGTCATCTAGTTTCCTGGTCATGACTGCGATTTCTATTCTTGTAGCAGTAATTGGCTTCATCATGATCATAAGGCGTCGTAGGTAAAACCTTGTCCACAACACAGGAACTTCTCCCCAAAAAAGAAGTCACTACTTTTGCATTTGCGTTATGCCATTTTGTAGTTGACTTTGCATGCGTGTCTACCATGCTCTGCGCGGTAAGCCGAGTGTTGGGAGAGTCTGGCCAGGGTTCGCTTGAATTGGTTGCACTGAGCATTCTGCTTTATGACGTTGTTGCTTTTGCGTTTCAGCTGCCAGTTGGTATTGCCCTGGACAAATTAGATAAAAACTCACTTGCTGCGATGCTCTCATATGCGCTGGCCAGCGGTGGAGTTTTGCTTTCACTTGTTCCTGTTGCGTTATTTGAGTGGCTTGCCGTTCTATTGCTTGCTGTTGGAAATGCGCTTTTCCACTGCGCAGGAGGACTTTGCGTACTTACTATCTCGCAAAAACACGCAGGACCATCGGGAATCTTTATTGCAACAGGCGCGGTAGGAGTATTTTTAGGCACGTTTAGCGCACAGTACGGAAGACTTCAAGTTGCGTTTTCTCTGCTTGTTCTGCTGTTCTTATGTGCAAGCATTACCCGAGTGGTGCAAAAGGTTAATAAAAAGTATTGGAATATACATAACGCTTCCTTTGCCATTCCTGAGTTTTCTTCTCGCACTTTGCTTGCAATCTTCCTACTTTGCTTTGTGGTTGCGCTCAGAAGTTACACTGGTATGGTCATGGCGTTTCCGTGGAAGAGCGAAATGCTCCTGTTGGCTTTAAGCGTTTTTGGTGTATTTGTAGGTAAAGCCCTTGGCGGAATGGTTGCTGACCGTATTGGTTTTAGAACTACAGCTATTTTCTCGCTCATTGCCGCAGCTACTTTATTTGTACCTTCATGGGAGATGCCTCTTATGGGCCTCCTAGCTGTGTTTTTCTTTAATTTTACAATGGCGATTACGCTGGCTTCTTTGTCCAACATTTTGCATGAGGCAAAAGGAACCGCATTTGGCTTGGCAAGCTTCTCTTTGGCAATAGGTGCTTTACCTGCGCTTTTAGGACTTCGCTTGGAGCATCCTTTGGTGCTTTCTGCCATGAGTCTGATTTCAGCACTCGCTTTGGGTGTAAGTCTGACTTTGGTCAAAGACACCGTGGCCACAGGACCATTTGGTCACGAGCGTATGTTCCAGGCAGCACAAGTTGTTGAGGCTGTAGAGGAAGATAATCTAATCGCAGAGCTATCTGATCAGGTTGGTGAGCTTGCGGTTGAAGATGAGTGCACGGCTGAAGACTATCTTGTTGATGAAGACAAACAAGTAGAAGGCTAATGGCATGGACGACCAAATATTTTTATTGCCGTATTTGATAACCATTATTCCGATATTTGCGTTTTGTCTGATTCTGACTATTACTGTTGAGCTTATTGTCGCAAAATCGCTTGGCGTTAAAGACAATCACGCGCTGCTGATTGTTGTGGCTGCACAGGTGCTTACCAATCCAATCGCTGTTTTTATCACAAGTGTCCTTGTTAATGTGGTTGCTAACGACGCCCAATATTGGGCGTGTGTCATAGCGGTTGAGCTGGCCGTTATTGCTGTTGAAGGTCTCATTTACAAGGTAAAAAGAGTAAGCGACGCTCCATGGACATTTTCAATCTTGTCTAACCTTGCGTCGGTTTCTGTGGGTATTCTCGTTCAAACACTTATATAAAAATTTAGCGAGAAACCCTTTGAATAGGAGGGGGTTTCTCGCCAAATCTGGGTGATTTATGAGATGAAGTCTTAATGGACAATTGCAATAAGAAGAGCTCCGACCATAAGACCAATGGATGTTCTTAATGCCGCTGATGCTTGCCTGTGCAAGAGTTTTTGCGCACGAGTCGTGTGAGTAAGCTGGGCTTTTGAGGTGTTAAGTGTATGCATTGGTCCTCCTTTCTTATTTCTTGTCTAGTATATGCCCAAAAGTAAACCTAGGCAAACTCTTTAGTATAAAAATGATGCAAAAAACCACGCCGAGGGTCAGTCCAATCATGCCTCCAGAAGAGGCATCTAGGTAATAACTGCCTGTTATTCCAATTAAAACGCTGACCGTAGCAATGAGTGGAGAAATCCAGAGCATATGGCGCATCTGATTGGTAAGAAGTCTTGCACAAGCGCCTGGAACAATAAGAAGCGAAACAGATAGAATTACGCCAACTGCCTGGAGTGATATGACAATTGCGAGGGCTAGGGCAACAAGCAAGAATGAAGTGAGTGTTTTAGTAGAAAGACCGATTGCTTGAACCTGCGTGGGATCAAATGAAAGCAAGGTCAGGTCCTTATTTTTAAGAATAAGTAAGATTGCAATGGGCAGACCAATACAAAGAACTTGCAGCATATCGGGAGTAGTGACCCCCAAAAGGTTTCCGAAGAGTATGTGTGAGAGGTTAATTTGACTTGGAATCTTGGATATGAGAACTGTTCCTAATGCAAAAAACGTTGTAAATACAATGCCGATAGCAGTATCGGGTCGCACAATTTGGCTCTTTTTGACTTGTCCGACCAACACCACGGTAATGAGAGCAAACACAAGTGCTCCCACCAGATAGGGAAGCCCCAGCAGGTGAGCAATGACCACGCCCGGGAGAATAGAATGCGAGATGGCGTCGCCCATAAGCGACCATCCCATGTGCGTGATCCAGCAGCTCAAAAGCCCGCAGACTATGGCGGTTGCAATTCCGGTGATGAGGGCTCGCTGCATGAATGCGTATTGGAGAATGTCTACCTCAGGCATGGAGCACCTCCTCAATGTGGGTATCTTCGGAAATACCAAGGTTCTGCAGGAGGGCGTCTCCAGAAAGAATTTCTTTTGAAGGACCCTGCGCGGTTATGGTTTTATTGATGACCAGGCAGAGCGGGAATTTTTGCTGGGCCAAATTGATGTCGTGAATTGAAACAAGCAATGTTTTGCCTTCTTTACTGAGGTTATTGAGCTGTTCGGTAATGATGGCCTCAGAGCGAGCGTCTACCCCCGCAAATGGTTCGTCAAGAAACATCAGTTCAGCGGCTTGTGCAATTCCGCGCGCTACAAAAACACGCTTTCTTTGTCCTCCGGAGAGCTGGGCAAGTGGTCGATCTGCAAGGTCGGCCAAGTTGACGCGTTCGAGTGCTTGGGCAACCAGCTCTTTGTCCTGAGCGGATGGTATGCGCATCCAGCCCTGATGAACATATCTTCCCTGCATAACAACGTCTTTTACGAGCAGCGGAAACGTCGCATCAATTGCCTCCGTTTGAGGGACGTAAGCGACTTTTCCCTGTTTGCGCGCCTGTGAAAGAGGTTGCTGACCCCAAGTAAGTGACCCCTCCCATGTGATGGTGTCCATCAGTGCTTTGAAGAGCGTAGATTTACCGGCACCATTGACGCCAACAAGTGCGCAAAGATCTCCTGTTGAAAGCGAAAAATTCACGTCATAAATGATGGGTTTCTCGCGGTCTTTTTTCTCGTACCAGGCACAAAGTTTTGAAACACAAAGATTCATCGAACAATTACCTTCCCATGAGACCAGATACGATTGCGTCTGCGTCGTGTTGCAGCAGGTCAAGATAGGTGGGCACGGGGCCGTCAGCTTCCGAGAGGGAGTCTACGTACAAAATGTTCTTCTCGTCAGTTTTGAGGACAGCGCCCGTTTCATCGGCTACCTGCTGCATTGCCTTGGGGCTTACCGTGGATTCGCAGAATACTGCGGGGATTTGCTGGGCTTTTACGGTCTCGACGACCTTTGCGATCTGCTGTGGAGTGCCTTCGTCGGCCGCGTTAACGGCCCAGAGGTAGAGCTCCTGCATATTGGTGTCGCGGCACAGGTACGAGAACGCTCCCTCGCAGGTCACCAGCGTGCGCTGGCTCTCCGGCAGTGAGCTGAGCTCCTCGATCAGATGAGAGGAGATGTTGTCGAGTTCCTTTTTGTATGCGTCGCCGTTGGCCTCGAAGTCCTTGGCGTGGTCAGGGACAAGGTTGCTCAGCGCGCGGACGATATTCTCGACATAAATCTTGCCGTTTGTGGGCGACATCCACGCGTGCGGATTGGCTTGGCCCTGGTAGTCGCCCTCGGCGATGGGGATGGCGGTGATGCCTTCGCTGAGGTCAGCGCGCTGAGCAGGCGAGTCATCGACGAAGCGCTCAAACCAGCGCTCAAGCCCCAGGCCGTTGTTGAGGATGAGCTGGGCTTTCTGCGCGCGCTTGAGGTCGTCAGGCGTGGGCTCGTAGTCGTGGATCTCGGCGCCGGCCTTGGTGATGGACTCTACCTGGCAGAACTCTCCCGCAACGCGAGAAGCCATGTCTTGAATGACGGTGAAAGTGGTCAAGACAAGGGGAGCCGAGGAATTTGGGTTTTGCGTGGTGCTTGAGCTGGCAGCGGAATCGCGTGGGCCACATGCGGCGAGAGAAGCGATGGCTGCTGCGGAGCTTGCGCTGAGCAAGGCCAGCGTTGACCTGCGGGTTAGGAGAGGGTTGCGGGTAGCGTGCGGACGCGAGTCGGCGTGCGGGCGCGGGTCGGTGTGCGGGCGCAAGTTTGCAGTTGCTGAGTCATGCATGCAGCGATGTTTCATGGCGACTTCCTTCATAGATTCAGGGCTAGGCAACAGAACTGACAGCTACAGAGCTGATGGCTCGGAGTTGATAGTGCGAGTCTTCGGCTATAGAGCTGTGGACTGTAGAGTTGGGAGCCCAACGGGTTTCTCGCCATATTGTATTCCTAAAAGTTAGCTTTGTCTAACTTTTGAGATTTTTGAGGAAAGAAAAAGACTTTAGTTTGCAGACAAATGTCCAAAAGATTGAACGTGAAATTTAATGTGTCATTTATGTCACATTTTAAGCAAATTATTTTCTTTTAACGCATTGACCATAGGATTTGTGGTTAAAAAATATTTTTTGTATAGAAAATTATGTGAATATGGCTAGAATTTATTTGTTTTCCAATGGTTTGTGCTCATGAAAAAAGGAGAGAGAGCATGGCATTCGATTTTACAGGTAAGTTGGTTCTGGTTACAGGCGGAAGCGCTGGTATTGGCGCTGAGATCTCCAAGGGTATTGTTGCTGGAGGTGGACACGTAATCGTTTGCTCTCGTCACGAGGACACTGGTCGCAAGTTTGTCGAGGAGCTTGGCGAGGGTAACTTCTTCTACACAATGGACATTGCAGACGCAGAGGGTGTCAAGAAGACCGTTGCTCAGATTCTTGAGGAGTGCGGCGATGTCAACGTTCTTATCAACTGCGCTGGTCGCATCAGCTCCGTTCCTTTCACCGAGGTTGACGACAAAGAGTGGAACAACACTATCAACACCAACCTCACTGGTACCTACAACGTAACTCACGCTCTCTGGCAGCACTTTATTGACCGTGGCGGCGCTCGCATTGTTAACGTTTCTTCCGTTGCAGGTAAGATCGGCGGCGGCCTCCTTGGTACCGTTGCTTATGCATCTTCCAAGGCTGGTATGAACGGCTTTACCAAGGCTATCGCTAAAGAGGGCGGCAAGTACGGCATTTCTTGTAACGCAGTTTGCCCATCTTTCACCATTACAGATATGACCACTGCACTCTCCAATGATGAGGAGAAGTACAAGAAGGTCGTAGGCATTATTCCTCTTGGCCGTCCTGCACAGGCATCTGAGCCTGCACAGATGGTACTGTTCTTTGCTTCCGATGCTGCAAGCTTCGTCAACGGTGAGGTTGGCGACTGCGACGGCGGCATCGTAATGGACTAGGTGATTGTTGATGGCTACAAAAGAACCAATTTCTATTCAGCACCCATTTAAGGCACTGGGTCGTATCCCAGGTGCAAACATTCTGATTCCTCTGCTTCTTGGTGTTTTCATGAACACATTTTTTCCAGAGGTATTCCCAACGCTTGGCAGCTTTACCGCAGCAATGACCGTTAAGGGTACTGCTGCTCTGGTTGGCGCTTTCATGCTGTGCGTTGGTGCAACTATTTCGTTCAAGAGCGCACCAAAGGCTGCACTTCGCGGCGCAATCATCATCATTTCTAAGGTTGTGTTCTGCGTTGCTCTTGGTCTTGCTGTTCTGTTCTTCCTGAACGATAACCTGCTTGGTCTTTCTTCTATGGTTATCCTTGCTGCTTGCTCTGGTGCAAACAACTCCATGTACGCAGGTCTGATGGCCGACTACGGTAACGAGTATGAGCAGGGTGCAGTTGCAATTACTACGCTGGTTGTTGGCCCTCCAGTTACCATGCTTGCTCTTGGTGCAACTGGTCAGTCACCAATCAACTGGTCTTTGCTTGGCGCAGTTCTGCCAATTATTATTGGTATTCTGCTTGGCAATTTCTTCCCATCTATGAAGAAGATGCTGACTAGCGCGCTGCCAGCAATTATTGTTATGACCTTCTTTGCTATGGGAACTACTATGAAGTTTGATTCCCTCATCATGGCTGGTCCTGCAGGTATTCTGCTTGGCGTTATCTGCTCCGTCTGCGGTGGCTTTATCAACTACTTTGTTGATCGTGCAACTGGCGGAACTGGTATTGCTGGTGTAGCTATTTCTTCCTGCGCAGGTGCGAATGCACTTACACCTGCTGCTATGGCAGAGACTAACCCAGCTCTGTATGGTGGAGCTGCTCTTGCAACAGCAAACGCACAGGTAGCAGCTGCAGTTATTGTTACTGCAATCCTGACTCCTTTGATCACTGGTTACGTTGCTGAGCACTTTGCTAAGAAAGACAACGCTTCAGAGGAAGTTGTTGAGGCTGTTTAATCGCCCGTAATGTTTCAAGTGCAAAATCCCAGCACCCGAAGGTGCTGGGATTTTTTGTGGCTCGTGCGCCGTTGATTGCTTGTAGAGGCGCTCGAAGTATGTCGATAGACGGCTGATAAGTGGGCAGCGGATGCCTCAGACTCTTCGCGAACCGCTCAAATAAGTCTCCAAGTGGTAAAAAATCCGTTTAGTTGGGGTTTTCATTTTTCTGCATACAACGTTTGCCCAGATAAAAGTTTTTAGTGAGGTAAAAAATCGTCTTAGTTG
>QWCO01000876.1_pt1 | contig 18636 bp, 17 predicted proteins | sample 1972611 | NCBI WGS metagenome assembly QWCO01 (sample SAMN09866706, study PRJNA288562) | Human oral metagenome isolate term1_saliva, whole genome shotgun sequencing... | reverse complement strand
AGCCTTAGTATTTACACAGAAGGCTGAGCTTAAACCAATAACAATAAATAGAATGATTAAGCAGAGCTAAAAAGAATAGATTTAAAGAAAACATATACTAACCCTTTAAAATAAACAAAACTATGAGTGAAATTAGAAATCTCAATCCAGAACTACTTTGGCGTAACTTTGATGATTTGACACAGATACCACGTCCAACAGGACATATGGAAAAGGTGCAAGCATTTTTACTTGAATTCGCAAAGAAAGTAGGGGTTAAAGCATTTGTAGACCCTGCTGGTAATATCTTAATGCGTAAGTCTGCTACACCAGGATTCGAGAATCGAAAAGGAGTTATCCTACAAGCCCACATGGATATGGTACCACAGAAGAGTCCTGATAGCAACCATAACTTTGAAACTGACCCTATTGTAACTCATATTACAGATGGTTGGGTTTATGCAAATAATACAACGCTCGGTGCTGATAATGGTGCTGGTGTTGCTGCAATCATGGGTGTTATGGAAGATAAGACCTTGAAGCATGGACCTATTGAAGGTCTTATAACAAGGGACGAAGAGACTGGAATGTTTGGTGCTAATGACCTTCCTGAAGACGAATTGCAGGGCGATATATTAATGAACCTAGACTCTGAAACATGGGGTAAGTTTGTTATCGGTTCTGCTGGAGGTGTTGATATAGACTCGGTATTAGAATATAAAGAGGTTGCAAACGACCAGGAAGCTGCTGTTAAAGTTACATTAAAAGGCTTCCGTGGTGGACACTCTGGTCTTGAAATTCATGAAGGACGCGCTAACGCTAATAAGGAAATGGTACGTTTTGTACGTGATGCAATGGCTGAACTTGGCGCACGATTGGCCGTATGGCAAGGTGGAAACATGCGTAATGCTATTCCTTTCAAGGCAGAAGTGGTACTTGCGCTTGCTAAAGATAAAGTAGCTACGCTTAAAGAAATGGTAGAGGCACAGCGACAATTACTCGAAAGCGAGTTTAAAACAATTGAAAGCAATATAGAATTCTATGTTGAAGACGTTGAAAAACCAGCTGCGCTTGTTCCAGAAGAAATTCAAGACAACATTATCAATGCTATTTATGCTGTTCATAATGGCGTTTTGCGTATGATTCCAGCTTATCCTGACGTTGTTGAAACTTCTTCTAACCTTGCTATTGTTACCATTGATGCAAACAAAACCTATTTTAAAGTGCTAGTTCGTTCTGCTCGTGAAGATATGAGAGAATATCTTGCAACCCAGATAAAGAGTTGCTTTGATTTGGCAGGTATGAAGACAGAACTCAGTGCAAGATATAATGGTTGGGATCCAAATCCTAATAGTGAGATTTTGAATCTATTAGAAAAAGTGTACAAAGATCAAACAGGTGAAGATGTAATCGTACAGGCTGACCATGCAGGACTTGAATGTTCAATTATTCTTGGCAAGTATCCACACCTTGACGTTGTTAGTCTTGGTCCAACTATTCGTAGCCCGCATACAGCAACAGAACGCTTTAGGATTGACACTGCTCAGCCTTTCTGGGACTTATTAGTTAAGGTCTTGGAAGAGATTCCTGCTAAATAACGAAAGACTTTATCAGACTAATAAAGCTGAAAAATAATTAAATAAGGCAGTGAATAAACTGCTTCAAATAATATAATAAATCCGTTAGACAAACCAAAAACTTTGTGTTTTACTTGTGCTAACGGATTTTTTTGTCTATTTTTGCAGCCGTAAAACCAATATTTTAATTTATAATGGACGATTATCTTTCGAATATTTTAATCAAATAACGTGAGGATAGCACCCTGATAGTTGCTAATCCCACCAAAACTAAACTAATTGGAGATTAGCAAAATGAAGACATATTGGAACATTAGCGGAAAGCTTAATACTATAAAAGAATGGCAGCCTAACTGCTGGATACAGGTTACTTGCCCTACAGAGCAAGAACAACAAGAATTAGAAGAAACTTATAATATCCCCGATTACTTTATTTCGGACATTAGCGATACCGACGAGCGTGCGCGTTATGAGTACGATGATGGTTGGATGCTTATCATTTTGCGTATTCCTTATGTTAAGGAAATACGTTCTCGCACACCTTATACAACAGTACCTTTGGGTATTATCCACAAACGCGACGTAACTATTACAGTGTGCAACTTTGAAACTAATATGATGCTTGACTTTGTTTCGTTCCAGCAAAAGCGTGGAGAGGGGTTTACTGACTATGTTGATATGATATTCAGACTTTTCCTTTGTTCTGCTGTTTGGTATTTGAAGCGATTGAAACAGATAAGCACACTTATAGATAAAGCTAAACACAACCTTGATCAGGAAGTGAACAACGAAAGCCTTATTGGCTTGAGTCGTTTGCAAGATTCGCTCACTTACTTTGTTACATCTATTCGTGGAAATGAAAATTTGCTGGCTAAACTGAAGTTTAAGTTGCAAGTTGATGAGTTAGACGCAGACCTAATTGAGGACGTAAATATTGAGATGAGCCAGGCACGTGAAACTGCTAGCATCTATACTGATATTCTTGAATCAACAATGGACACTTACTCAAGCATCATTAACAACAATATGAACACAGTGATGCGTACGCTTACGTCAGTTTCTATTATTATGATGTTCCCTACACTCATCGCTTCGCTTTTCGGAATGAACTTGATAAATGGTATGGAAGGTTCACAATGGGGATTTGTAATAGCACTCATTATTTCTGTGTTCGTATCTGGACTGACGTGGTGGATACTGCGCCATAAGCGCTTGATATAGCCTTAATAACATCAATATAGAAAGAAAATAGGTAAAGCAAATACGTTTTTTAAACTCAATAATAAAAAAAGCAAGTATAAATTTAGGTGGTTTAAAACTTTTTATCTAAGTTTGCACTTTGTTAGATAATATAGTGTTTGCATATCTTATAGTAGTAAGATGGTGTGGCACAAAGCAATGAAAAAACTCGAATCATAAACTAATAGTGAAATGATGGACTCTCAAGAGAATGCCCTTAATCAGGGAACAGAAGAAGTAAAGCAGTCTGAAACGACTGTAGAACAGATCGTAAATAACGCCGAAATAGCAGTAGAAGTAGCAGAAGATACGGTAATAGCGGCAACTGACAACCAACAATTAAGGGAAGAAGATACCCTCGCAAACACAGTCTATGACTCAAAGAAGGAGATAGTAGAGCGCGTTAAGGCTATTGCTGATAGCGAGGAAACTCCAGAGAAAGCAGAAGTTGACCATCTAAAGACATCGTTTTATCGACTTCATCTTGCTGAACGCGAAGCGCAACAAAAGGCTTTCCTTGAAGCAGGTGGCGATCCTGAGAAATACCAAGTTCTGCCTGATGAGGAAGAAGAGGCATTTAAAATAGCAATGAGTGTTATTAAAGAGAAACGCCAGAGAGCATTCTTGGAACAGGAAGAGCTAAAACAGCAAAATCTTAAGAAGAAAGAAGCCATAATAGAGAAGGTAAAAACGATGGCAACAACGCCTGAAGAAGCAAACAATAACTTTCAAGAATTTAAGGCGTTGCAACAGGAATGGAAAGCTATCAAGCCTGTTCCTGCTGAAAAGGTGAATGAATTATGGCGTAGCTATCAGCTTTATGTTGAGCAATATTATGACTTGCTGAACCTTAACCGAGAAGCGCGTGAATACGATTTCAAGAAGAATCTTGAAAAGAAAACGCAACTTTGTGAAGCTGCAGAGAAGCTTGCAGACGAATCAGATGTTATCAGTGCTTTCCATCAACTTCAAGATTTGCATCAAGAATATCGCGAAACTGGTCCTGTAGAAAAGGAACTTCGTGAGCAAGTTTGGCAACGTTTCAAGGCTGCCAGCACGATTATTAATAAACGTCATCAGCAACATTTCGAAGAAATTCGTGCTGAAGAAGAAGATAATCTTGTTAAGAAGACTGCACTTTGCGAGAAGATTGAGGGCATTGTAAAGCAGGAACGTAAGAATTCAGGAGATTGGGATAACCACTCAAAAGAGATTATTGCTTTGCAGCAAGAATGGAAAACCATTGGATTTACGCCTCAGAAGATGAACACTAAAATCTTTGAACGTTTCCGTGCAGCCTGTGATGAGTTCTTTACAAAGAAGGGAGAATACTTTAAAGAACTAAAAGATAAGTACGCTGAAAATGCAAAACGCAAGCAAGAACTCGTTGCTAAGGCACAGGGACTAAAAGATTCTACTGATTGGAAGAAGACTTCTGATAAGCTTATAGCACTGCAAAAGGAATGGAAAACCATTGGAATGGTACCTAAACGATTGGGCGATCAGCTTTGGGAAGACTTCCTTGCAGCATGTAATCATTTCTTTGATAAGCTCACAGATGAATTCAATAAGATAGGTCATGTACCATTCAAAGAAAAGGATAAGATGTTTAAGGAGTATCACGACATTCTTGATAAACTCCACAAAACATTGAATGTGAAGGCTTCTCGTCATCGTATGGATAACTTCCGTAATAATTTAAAGAAGGTGGCACAGCGTGGAGAAAACGCTATTGATAACGAACGCGGACGTCTTATGCGTCGTTTCGAGCAATTGAAACAAGAGATAAATACTTACGAAAATAATATTGGCTTCCTTAATATCAGCAGTAAAAAGGGCAATAGTCTTATTGATGATATGAATCGTCGTGTGCAAAAGCTGAAGGATGAGTTAGCAGAAACAAAGCAAAAAATAAAAACAATAGATGACGAAAAGAAAGCTTAGTTCTTTCGCTCGTATATAAAATAAGAAGGCACTTCGGTAATCGGAGTGCCTTCTTGTGTTTATAAAAATATTCTGATGTAGAACGATGAAGTGGTTTAAATGTAGCTATTATTCTTCCTCATCTTCTGGATCAGCCCAAACTACTTGTACACCTGATGCAAAGTCTTGTGTACTTTTTCGTGTCCTAGGGTCGCGTCGGCTTGCTGGAAGGAACTTGCACTTTACGCCCTTTACATTCTTTTTAATATCAAAATCTTCTTTATTTACTACAGGATCGCTTTCTACTGTAAGGTGAAATCGGCCTAATCCGTCAAGGATAACTGTGTTTCCAAGACTAAGATTATAGCTAATTTCATCTACCAGCGCCATGATAATGCCTGTAACTTCACCTCGTGTAAACGATGTACTGGATTGAATAGCTGCTGCAAGGTCGGCTGTTGAAGTTTCCCCACTGCTCACTACTCTTGCATGCCACTTACCACCACGATTGGCTTCTTTAAACTTACTTTGTTGTAGTCTGATACTTATTGCCATATAGTTATATCTTATTAATTATCTTTTAATTAATCTGCAAACTTACATAAAATTCTCAAATTATACCCTATCTAATGAAGAAAACCACTTCTTATTTAGGCTAAATATGCTTATTTGTCTTATAAATGTTCAAAGACGAAGCACAATTTTATACACGAAGAAATAACTATAATTGTTTGAAAAATTGTTGTATAGCATACAGAAGTCTACTTCGAAGATTCTATTTTATGAATGAATAGAAGATGATAAAGTTGTAAAGAATTTATAAGATATATTTTTTATTATAACTATCAGATTTTCAATGTGTTGTAATAGTGCCTGTTTTGCGATGTAAAACAAGCACTATTACATTGCAAAATAGCCGATATTGCAACGCAAAACAAGTACTTTTGGAATATCAAACAACTATCAATGCTTTTCAATTACATTTTTCTTTACAAAACGAGGAGCTTTTATGCAGTTGTATAAAGGCTGTAAGAAGAATTTCTTACAGCCATAATAGTTCAGCTACAATTAAAATTTAATGATGAGAAAGTATGGATATGAGTAGCTACTACTTATTAAACATGGTAGACAGACTTGCGCTCTTAGTGAAGCAATAGCGGACGTTAATCTGAAGAAAGAAGACAGAAAACTGTAGTATTTAGAAAGAAAGGATAAAATGTTTCGTTTGTTATTTAAACAAGTCATCATAGGTGTGCAGCTGTTTTGCTATGATATTATGCTTGAATTAACGCAAAGCATTATATCAAAGAGATATAAACCCTGTTTTCTTTGTGTTCTAATACATTGTAAATAGCCAACTATGGAAACAAAAAACAACATTTTGTAATAAATGTTTAGTATTTGTTTTCGTTTGTAAAAAATATTAATTATATTTGCAACACTATTATATATCAGTGTTGATAAACACATAAAAGCATATACAAAAGAAGGCAAAAGGGAATCAGCTGCCTTAGTTGAGAGGAAAATACGGTACATTATAATTTGTCGATACAGCCACATCGCCCCAAACTGCCCACTCTTATGCATTCATTCAAACAATAAATAAGAACGCCGACAAACGGCATAAACAACAACAACTATGAAAAGAACTTTACCTATTATCGCACTTTTGATGCTGTCTGTCTTACAGATCTGTGCGCAACAAAAGAACTATGACTTCCAAGAAGGAAAGCTCTATTACAAAATTACAGATGTTACAAAGCAACTTGTAGAGGTTACTACAGAACTCAGCGAACTCTTGGAAGCTACTGGAACATTATATACGAAGCCTCTCGAAGGCGATATCGTAATACCCAATAATGTAAAACACCAAAACAAAGAGTATGTTGTAACTGGTATCCTGAAGGAACCGAAGAACTCAGCCCTGCTTCATTCTTCCTTTGCAACGAAATAGAGGCAATAAAGTTTCCTTCTACGCTGAAAAAGATAGGTATGCTTGCTTTCGGTCATTGTGTAAAATTAAGAGAAGTAACCATTCCAAATAATATTGTAGACCTTGGCGACTTTGCTTTCTATAACTGTACTGGTTTGGAGAAGGCTGTTATCAACGCTGATATCGACGAATTGAAACGATACATGTTTAGCAGATGCACAGCATTAAAAGAAGTTACACTCCCTTCCACAATAGAACATATTCGCACTTGGGCCTTTGGCAGCTGTGCCTCAATGAAGAATATTACATTGCCAGAAAGATTGAAAGACATAGAAGCTGAAGCTTTTAACGGTTGCGAAGCACTTGTTGAAATCACACTTCCAGCTGACTTGGAGAAAATCGGAATGTATGTTTTCGATGGTTGTAAGCAGCTAAAAAATGTTACTTGTCTCCGAAATACACCACTAAAAGGGGAAGCTATGGGTGATGGAGTGTTTGAAAATGTAGACAAAAATATCTGCGAACTAAGAGTACCTAAAGGCCATAAGGCTGAATATGAGGCTGCTGAACAATGGAAAGAGTTTGCTAAAATTATAGAACACGACCTAACAGGTATTTCTTTACCAGTCAGCCAAGATAATGATGGTGAAACAACAATCTTTAGTATTGATGGTCAACGTCTGCCCAAAAATGTACAACCATCACACGGAATCTATATTATCAATGGTAAAAAGGTGAGCGTCAAGTAGTAAAAATAGCATAATACATTCATAATTCTAATGAACGGCTGATTGCAAACCAAGTGTTTGTGACCAGTCGTTTTAGTTTGATTGATACTCATTGCCACCACGATATTACTCAAAAAAAGGACAATAAGTCAACATGCTCAATCAGTTTTTTACTTTCAAAAGTTAGTATAATATTCTTAAAGCAAAGTTATGCTTACTTCGTATCATTACTTATATGTTGTTGACGAATTAATAATTTAACATACTTCTTTGTTGATTTGCTATACAGAGAATTCAACAGAAAAAGCTTTAACGATAAAAGTAGTGCTCTAAACACTTATTAGATAATATCAAAGGAGAGGGGGAGATTGATTCTACACCCCTCCTTTAATATTGTATTTATCAACATTGGACGTATTCAGATACGAAAATCATCTATTATTCTGTGTTTTCAGGCATTTCAACACCCAGTTCTTTAAGAAGCAAAGGTGCATCTTCGTCGCCATATTCAGCAGCTTTTTTGTACCAACGTATAGCTTCATCAATGTTCTTTTCAACGCCATCGCCACGTTTATAACAGTTTCCGATATAGAACATTGCCCATGGTTCACATCCATTTGCAGCTTTAAAGAGCCACTCTAAACCCTTTTTCTTATCTGGTTTTTCACCGTTCCAACCTTCAAAATAAAGAATGCCAAGATAGTATTGCCCTAAAGCTGAACCTGCATAAGCAGCTTTCTGATACCAATGTAATGCATTTTGAGCATTAAATACTACGCCCAAACCATAGGCATAGCATCTTCCAAGACCAGTATAAGCATCTATATTGCCAGTTTCGGCAGCCTTTTGATAATACTTAAAGGCTGTATCATAATCCTCATTATCGAACGCTTCGTCGGCTTTTCCAAGCAATTTATCTGCTTCGGTTGCAAGCTTTCCTACATAATTGGTCGATATTCTGTGAGGCACTTCCTCTTGTGCAACTCCCATCAAGGGTATAAATAGGGTGCAAAAGACTAAAGCTAACGTCTTCATTTTTAGATTATAATATTACACCAAGCGAATGGCAAGCGGTTCAACCGTAATGAGATGTCGCTTATAAAGGTCGCCGACGGCTTTCTTGTAGACTTTCTTTGACACATGAAAGAGATGTTTAATATCTTCTGCTTCGCTTTTATCGCCAAGGTTGCATACACCACCGTTGTCCTTTAAGTATTGCAGAAGCACTTCGGCAAAGTCTTTTGCATATTGCTGTCCTGTTGGTTGCAGAGTGCAGTCAATCTTTCCGTCTGGTCGGACTGTGGCAATATAACCTTTCATACGGTCGCCCGTGTGGACGTATTGGAATACTTGGTCGCCATAAACAAGGGCAGGATACTTATTGTCGATGATGACTTTGAAACCGAGTTCGGTCTTTTGCCAAATCATCAAATCAACCTCCTCGCCTTGCTTGTACGTTGGTTTTTCTTCCTCGAAATAATGTTCCACCTTCGCCGATGCTACCAAACGGTAGGTCTCTTCGTCAAGATGTACATGCACAACATACGATTCGCCTATCTGCATACGCTTCTTCTGCTCGCGGAACGGACAGAAGAGGTCTTTCGTTACGCCCCAATGAAGGAATGCACCATACTCGTTTACCCACGAACACTCTAAGTATGCAAACTCGCCCACTACGGCAAGTGGCTGCTCGGTTGTAGCAATGGGGCGTTCTTCTTGGTCAAGATACACAAAGACACGTAGGTCGTCGCCTACCGAAACACCTTCGGGAACATACTTCTGAGGCATCAATATTTCGCCAGCAGGACCACCGTCAAGATACAATCCGAATGGGTCGCCATTGCCCTCGCGCAATGCTATCTTCAATACAGTCAGCGTATTGTAATCGCCTATCTTTAGTTTTGCCATTTGTTATTTCCTTTCTTACTTTATTATACTGCGCTGGATTCGTTGCCCTCTCCCACTATGCGTCCGTCTTTCAGGTGTATGGTTCGGTCGGTAAGTGTAGCCAACGTTTCGTCGTGTGTAACGATGACGAAAGTTTGTCCGAACTTATCGCGCAATTCGAAGAAGAGTTTATGCAGTTCTTCCTTGTTTTTCGAGTCCAAGCTACCTGACGGTTCATCGGCAAGAATTACGGCAGGATTGTTCATCAATGCCCTTGCTACTGCCACACGTTGCTTCTCTCCACCCGAGAGTTCGTTTGGTTTATGGCTTGCTCGTTCGCTTAGGCCCATAAATTCCAATAGTTCTTCAGCACGATTATGTGCTTCTTTAGGTTTCATGCCAGCAATATAAGCGGGAATCATAATATTCTCGATTGCCGTAAACTCGGGCAAAAGTTGGTGAAACTGGAATACAAAACCAAGATGTTTATTGCGAAATTCACTTAGTTTTTTAGTCGATAATGTGCTGGTTTCTATGCCGTCTACTACGACGGAGCCGCTATCGGGCTTATCTAACGTACCAAGAATTTGCAGCAACGTAGTTTTGCCTGCACCAGAAGGGCCGACAATGCTGACTATTTCGCCTTTCTCTATGCGCAAGTCAATGCCTTTCAGCACTTGCAACGAACCAAAATTCTTAGTAACACCTTTTATTTCTATCATAATTATTATCTTATTTTCTTTTGCATGAAATCACGAACAACATCGTAAGCACTGCGTTCTTCGGTGTGTTGCGACTGTGCAAATGTCATTCCGTCCATTCTATTACCATACTGATCGGGGAATATTATCATAAGCGTCTTGCTCTTGAAGAAGCGATTTACTTCTTCTGGTATGCGTTCCATTGCATTCTTATAAGATATTGTACCCTTTCGTGCTGTAATAATCACAAATAAATGGTCGTCATTTACTTCGTTCGCTAAATGCGGTAACTCGTTCCAATGTTCCATTTCAGAATACTCTGCACGCACATTGGGGTGGCGGTTACGAATATATCCCATAATGAGTCCAAGAGATTCTTGACGTGCATGGAAAACTATACGGCAATCTGTATTAGCTGCTAGACGTGCCAGACGCTCCAACCAACGATAGAAACCAGGTTCAAACTCAGCTCGTGAAGGCACGGCTACTTGTATTCTGCGAATCGTATTCAGTGGTTGCACAATGCGGGCAATTGTTATTTGTCGGCTCAAACCATTGTACAAGCTCTGCGTGAATTGCCCCCAAAAGCCCTTCGATATAGCTTGTCGGGCGTGCAAACCCATTACTATTTCCGATGCTTGAAACTCTTTGAAGGCGTGTTTTATACCGTTGGCTATATTGGCTGCTATGCGCACCTGTGTTACCATCGGCACATTGGCAGACGTTGCCTGCTTTTGTAAGTGCTCTAAAAGTTGTTTTCCTTCTTCTTGATTAGCTGCTGCATTCACGTCATCGTAAACAACGTTAAGGCCAACAATTTCGCTTTTCAACTTAGAGTTGCGCATCATCATTGCCAATGAGAGCAGATTGTCTGCATAATCAGGATATTTTACAGGAATAAGAATGCGTTCGTCTCCATCAGCTTTCACCATTTCGGGTTCTTCCTTCTTTGTTAAGCGAATCTTTTGAGCTGCTCTCTCCGTTACAAGTGAAGATATGATGCAGGTAAAGAGTATCATAACAACGATTCCGTTAAGCACTTCGTCGTTGAAAAGGAACTCTCCTGGAGCGACTTCGAGCTTTAATCCAACCATAACAATGGCTATTGCGCCAGCTGCATGGGCACTTGTAAGACCGAAAAGCATATCAGACATTTCTCGTTTCAAGCGGAATAAGAAGCCAGCTAAGTAAGCAGCAATAGCCTTTCCTACTGTTCCGAAGAATACAATGCACAACACAACCCAAATGATATGTGTGCCTTCGAATAGTGAACGAACGTTGATGAGCATACCTACACCTATCAAGAAGTAAGGAATAAAGAGCGCATTACCCGTAAACTCGATATGGTTCATCAATGGTGAAAGGCGTGGAATAAAACGATTGAGTATAAGTCCTGAGAAGAAAGCACCGAAGATACCTTCCAATCCAATGGCATCGGATAAGGCAGCAGAGAAGAACAGCACACATAAAACGAAGAGAAATTGCATCACAGCATCTGAATAACGGCGCAAGAACCAACGTGAAAGGCGTGGAAGAAAGTAGATAAGACCTGACAAATAGAGTGCTAATTTTAGCATAAACGTGAGCCAGAATATGCCTCCACTACCGCCTTGGTAAGAGTTTACTATCATTGCCATAATGATAAGTGCCAAGAACAGCGCTATCATTGTTGCACCAACACTTAAAGTGGATGCTGGGTGCTGTGAAAGGCCGTAGCGTCCTACTATAGGATAAGATATGAGCGTGCTTGACGACATAATACAACCCAACAATAAAGACGACATGACGGAGTAGTTCAATAAATGGATACCCATCAGGAAAGTTAGTATGTAGGGTGTAACGAAGGTAAGCAACCCGAATACCACGACACGCCATTTATTCTTCTTCAGTCCCTCCATATCCATTTCAAGACCTGCAAGGAACATTATATAATACAAACCGACGCTGCCAAACAATTCAAACGAAGCATCTCGTTTAAGTATATTCAATCCATATTCGCCTACCAATACACCTGCCAAGACCATTCCGATGATGTGCGGAATGCGTAGTCGGCCCATGATAACGGGCGACAATAAGATTAACATCAAGACAACAAAGAAAATCAATGTTGGGTCGGTGATTGGAAAATATTGGGATATACTGAACATATCTGCTATTATTAAATATCTGCAAAGATAGCAAAAAGTTATCGGTTGAGTAGGGATAGTAGAGAGTTTTTTGTATTTTTGCAATTGAAAACGATAGGGGATTGCACTTCGCGATAGAATATTGTAACTATTGATGATTAGCGTAACCCCATTAAAACTATAAATACAAGGATAATGAAAGTAGCAATAGTAGGTGCCAGCGGGGCTGTAGGACAGGAATTCCTCCGCATATTGGCAGAAAGAAATTTCCCATTAGACGACCTTGTTCTTTTCGGTTCAAGCCGCTCTGTGGGTAACAAGTACACATTTAAAGGAAAGGAATACGAAGTAAAACTTCTGCAACATAACGATGATTTCAAGGATATTGACATTGCTTTCACCAGTGCAGGTGGCAGCACATCGGCTGAATTTGCTGATACTATCACTAAGTATGGTGCTGTTATGATTGATAATTCGAGTCAATTCCGTATGGATAAGGAAGTTCCGTTGGTAGTTCCTGAAATCAATGCAGAAGATGCGCTTACTCGTCCACGTGGCATTATTGCCAACCCGAACTGTACTACCATTATGATGGTTGTGGTTTTGAATCCTATTGAGAAGCTCAGCCACATTAAGCGTGTGCGTATCAGCAGTTATCAGAGTGCTTCGGGTGCTGGTGCGGCAGCGATGCAGGAGCTGGAACAGCAGTACAGAGAGATTCTTGAAACAGGTGAAGCAAAGACAATCAGCAAGTTTCCGCACCAATTAGCGTATAACGTGATTCCTCAAATAGATAAGATGACGGAAACTGACTATACGAAAGAGGAAATGAAGATGTTCTACGAAACGCAGAAAATCATGCACTCCGATGTTCGCACCAGTGCCACCTGCGTGCGTGTATCGTCGCTCCGCAGCCATTCAGAGTCGGTTTGGATAGAAACTGAAAAGCCTTTAGAGATTGCTGAAATACGCAAGGCGCTCGAAGCAGCACCTGGTGTTACGCTTGTAGACGACCCACAAAACTATGTTTATCCAATGCCTTTGGAGAGTGCAGGCAAAGACGACATCTACGTTGGACGTGTTCGTAAAGACCTTGCTGACGAGAACGGAACGACTCTTTGGCTTACGGGCGACCAAATTCGTAAGGGTGCTGCACTGAACGCTGTGCAGATTGCTGAATATCTGATTAAGGTGGGCAATGTGAAGTAAGTCTCCTCGAAGATTATATTTAAACAAGCAGCATTACTGTACTGAAGGAACGGTAATGCTGCTTTTATTTATTGTGTATGTTGTGTTGTTCTACTTGTGCGCCTTGTAATATTTAACGGCTGCTTCTACGTTGGCTTTTACTGCTCTTGACGAGAATGTGGCTCCTGTTACGCCATCTACTGAACCTACTTTTGATATGTTTTTATCGTTGTATTTTGGCAACATCTTTGAGGTAACCTGTGCAAAATATTGTGGTGTTTCGTTGTTTTTAAGTGCTACTACTTTCACTACTTTATCCTTCTTGATGTGTACTTCTAATGGTGTTGCACCTTTATAGCCGCGCACGTTGGTTACCAAGGTGGTTGTGTTTACTACATACGTGCCGTCTTCTTGTTTACGCATTACGTTGTCGTCGTTTGCTGCTGCAAATGCAAAGCCTGCTGTAGTTAGGGTTGCTATGGCTATGGCTAAAGCTTGTTTTTTCATATTTCTTTCTATTGTTACTGATTATTATTTATTGTTGTTACTTATTTACATGCAAATTTACATAAAATTATCGAACTTTATGGCTGTTGCTTTGAAAAAGTTGTGGCATATTATGAATATATAAAAGCCGCTTCTGCTTTGTTCAGAGGCGGCTTGTTACTCGAAAGTAGTGGGGGAGTGTTTAAGGGTGTGGTTGTCCTCCTTCTTCTTTGCCTCCCTCTAGCTTACTTTCGTGCTTCTTTTTGCGTTTAGGGTTGTCCACGCTCAGCTCCACGTTCTTGGCAGCATCGCGCATCTGTACTTTAGGTGTGAACACGATTTTGGGCGACTTGAGCGTATCGACACACACGTCGATTTCGTTGTCCATCATCTTCGCAGGAACGAGGACACGGAACGAACCGAGGTCAGCCAAGTCTACGTTTACGCCCATAAGCAGCGCATCGCGTACGATGGCAGCGAGCGAGATAAGAGCATTGCTTACATCGCCTGCAGATAACGATGTCTCACGCACAATGCGGTCTACTACCATTTTGTTTGTCAGGCGTTGTTTTGCCTTTGGCGAAGCGTAGTAAACGGTTTGTCCCTTGCGCTTGCCGATGTTGAGTTTTCTCGATTTGATTTCAAACTCGATCATAACTGTTTTTTGTTTAATAGATTAATAAAATTGTTATATAATAGTACCTTTTATATACCACTCGTGATATATGTCTGTATACCACTTGTGGTATATCATTGTATATCACTCGTGGTATACAATAGAATGTCACTCGTGATGTATTTCAGCTACTTCTTCACAACCTTTCGTCCATTCACGATATACACACCTTTCGGCAGGTTGTTCAGTTCGCCTTGCAGGCGCACACCGCTAAGGCTGTAGATGCCTTGCTTTGCGATAGTGTCGGCAGTTGGTGTATCGATGGCATTAGGGGTGGGTGCGATGGTTACCCAGTCGGTAACTATCTTATTGTCTGCACCGCAAACATAGTAGTAGCTCTTATTGTCGCTTTGGAACTCTTTCCAGTATGCGCCCGCAGGAGCTACTATTTCGCACCCGTTTAGTTCTGGTTTAGAATCCCACAGCCAGCTAATGCTACCTGCATATTCTTCTTCGCTGCTACCGCCACCCTTGGCACGCACAGTGCAGTGATCGAAAGTCCAAAAGCCAGAAAGCAGTCCGTGAACTCCACCAATGGCTTCTAAGGTGCAACCACTTACGGTGATGGAACCATAGTTGAAGATGCCTCTTTGAAAAGCCTTTTCGTTCGATGTTGTAGAACCAGTTACGGTGAGTTTGCCTTCGCCCGTAAAGGTTAGGTCCTTGAAGTTCCACACGCCCATACCATTCTTTGCCGTAATGGTGTTGTTGCCGATGAGGTTGATAACCAATCCTTCGATTTGATTGAATATGCCCGAGCCTCTGCCGTATCTATCATCTTCAATTGTAGTGTTGATAGAGGCATTGTTAAGGGTGAGCGTCTTTGTGTTGTCGTTGTACATCACTTTACCAGATACACCCTCTATAACAGAAAGGTCGTTGCAGTTGGCAAAGTTCACTTTCTTACCAGCAATCCAAAGATTGTAGTCGTCGATAGGCTCGATGGTTACCCAGTCGGTAATGGCCTTTTTGTCTTCGCCAAACAAGAAGTAGTAGCCCGACCATTCATCGTTCTTCATGTATTCCCAATAAGTTCCTTTCGGAGCAGTGATAGCGCAGCCATCGAACTGATAAGAAGAGACAATGCTAAGGCTACCAGCATACTTGTCGTCGCCACTGCCACCACCTTTTGCACGCACCGTGCAATGGTCGAATTTCCATCCGCCACAAGCCAGTCCGTAAACACCTCCGCTGGCCTCCAACGTGCAATTGCTAACCACAACATCGCCTTGATTTAAAATACCAGCCTTATAAGCCTTGTTGCCCGATGTAGTTGTGCCCTTCACCGTAAGCTTACCATCGCCTGTGAAAGTAATAGAGGCATAATAGTTCCACACGCCAACAAACTTTTCTGAAGTAATGGTGTTGTTGCCAACGAGTTGAATGTTAAGGCCACGAAGCTTGTTAAAGATGCCCGCACCACTACCATTTCTATCGCCCTCTGCTGCACTGCTGATAGTAGCATTGTCGAGGGTCAAGGTCTTCGTGTTATTGTCGTACACAACAGTGCCCGATACACCTTCGATAACAGATAGGTCGTTACAATTTTCAGAGGTTACTTGTGTCCCAGCAACCCAAAGCTCGTACTGTGTTTGTGCCCTCACAGTAGTAGCCCAAATCGTTGCCACCAAGGCAAAGATGAGCGAAAATAATACTTGTTTCTTCATGTTTCTTATGTTATTATAGTTAATAAAGCACGCCTACTTCTCTAAGAACTTAGAGCTAATGTACCTTGTGAATTCTTCTCGATACATGTCGCCGATAGGAACATATACGCCATCGTTCATAAGAATACGACTTTTGTTTACTTCGCTAATGTCTATCAGATTGATAATCCACGAACGATGAATACGCATAAAGCTGTGATCAGGAAGATACTTCTCCATCTTCTTCATACTCGAAAGTATCATTAAAGGCTTCCGTCCACTTATAAAATGAATCTTTAAATATTCGCCCATTCCTTCAACATAGCGAATATCGCTCATGTTCACACGAATAGCTTTATACTCGTTCTTTAAGAATAGCGTGTCGTCGTCGGGCAAAGCAGTCTTAGTTTCAGCTTGGCGCAACAGCGTGTACTGTCGTCTAACACTCTCGGCAGCCGCATTAAGCTCTGCCTGACCGAAAGGCTTCAAAAGGTAATCAATGGCTTCCACCTTATAACCTTCAACAGCATAGTCGCTATAAGCAGTCGTAAAAACAACCAATGGCTTCGCATCTAACGAGCGCACAAATTCTAATCCGCTCATATCAGGCATGTTAATATCGATAAATATAGCATCAATAGTTTGCTCTTCCATCTCCCTCCTTGCCTCAATAGCATTCTGACATTCACCTACAAGCTCTAAAAAAGGCACCTTCTTAATAAAAGCTGCTAATTGTTTTAATGCCAAAGGTTCGTCGTCTATTGCCAATGTCTTTATTCTGTTTTCCATATATAGTAGGCTTGTTTTAGTTATTCTTTATTTGTTAATGATAGTTCTAACCAAACACTATAAGTATTTTCTTTGTCTTCTATTATAAGTGTATGGCGGTTAGGATAGATAAGCCCCAGTCGCTGGCGGACACTTTCCAGTCCCATTCCACCATTTTCTGCTTCCGATTCTGCAAGTTTGCTGTTGATACAACTAAACTTTATCTTATTGTCTTCCACGCAAAGGGAAATGTCTATCGTACTCTCTTGTTGATAGCTAATGCCATGTTTGAAAGCATTTCCTACGAAACATATAAGTAGTAATGGCGGAATTTCGCCCACAGGAATCTGTTTCGGAACATCAAGGTTTATCTTTACCTTGTCCGTATAACGCATACGCATCAGTGAAATATAGCTATGTATAAAGTCGCTTTCTTTCTGTAAAGGTATAAAAGTATTATTGCCCTCGTATAGAATATACCGCATCATCTTCGACATTACTATGATTGCCCACTTTGCTTTCTCAGGGTCGATATCCACTAACGCATGTATATTGTTAAGAGTGTTCATGAAGAAGTGTGGGTTTATCTGGTATTTCAAAGAAATTAGTTGCTGTTCTAAGTTCTTCTCTTGTAAATCGTGCAACTTCTGTTGGTCTTCATTTGATTTGAAAAACAGTTTTACGCCAAAGTTCATTCCAAACATTAGCACTAAGATAATCATATTTACAGCAAGCACCTGCGTTATGAGCGTAGCATGATTATGTGTAATTGTGTTTTGAATACTCTCATTCTGAACGATTACCTTTGAGGCTTTTTGTCCCATTGTAACATGAAACGCATACTGTAAAAAGGTAAAAAAAAGTATCAAAGAGATGGTTCCACAAATATAAATAGCTCGCCGTTTGCGATAAATAATTTGTGGTAGCAATAAGAAATTATGTATTAAGAAAGCAACAAAGAATACAAACACGATTATCCATACACTGAAAACACGTTCCCAATTATACTCTTCAGAAACGCTGTTAGTATGGAAAAACATCGTAATTACAGGGATAATAAAGACGAGAAGCCATAAAAGAAAATGCGCTACATTCTCTTTATATTCCTGTGTTGTCTTTTTCCGTAATAGATTCATTATGTGTTGAACTTAAAAGATAGACGCTCATATCTAAAAATAAGACATCTGCGCAAAGATACAAAAATATTCTTTCTTCACGCAAATCTATGCATAGAATAATCGTTTTGGGCGGTATAATACTATAAAAACAAATGTTTGGATAGGCTATTGCAACTAAACAAAACCAATAATACCGCCAGTAACGCTGAGGAGAATAGCTTCAATAAGGAATTTAGACCTTTCTTATACAGGGTTGTATAACGATTGAAATTAGCTCGTTGATAACCGATGTTAGCTTCAGCACTACGTAGATCAGCCTGCGCTTTAAGTACGTTATCCTGTGCACTTGCTACGTTAGCTTTTGCACTCGCAAGGGCTGCTTTAGTCGAATTGAGTTGGTTAAGAAGGTTGGTTTTATCCAATTCAGCAATCACTTGCCCCTTCTTTACGACAGAGTTGTAATCAACATAGAGATGATTAACGATACCGGAAACCTGAGTACCAACCGTTACTGTGGTTACAGCCTCTATAGTTCCAGTTGCAGTAACGCTATTTTGAATATTGGAAAAGCCACACTAATTTGCCCCACCCTGGCAAAGTATTTTAGACCCAGTAAAACGATTTATTATTGACCCACTAAATGCCCTGGTCGGGTGGGTCA
>QWCO01000479.1_pt1 | contig 18677 bp, 18 predicted proteins | sample 1972611 | NCBI WGS metagenome assembly QWCO01 (sample SAMN09866706, study PRJNA288562) | Human oral metagenome isolate term1_saliva, whole genome shotgun sequencing... | reverse complement strand
AAAAGCCCAAGGAGGATGTGAAGCCATTTCCCCTAATAGGTTGCATGCAATGCTTAAGATGGCGCATGCAACCTAATTCTTTTCTTATTCTTTTTTATCTTAGGAAATATGATACAATGCACCCTTTTCATTGTGCAATGTAAGTTTTTGCCATTTTGTAAATTTACAAATGGTAGGAGATAGAGCCACTTATTGCTAAAAAAACGGGATTGTTCTTTGAAGAACTATCCCGTTTTGATTGAGGTACCTGGCAGAGTCGAACTGCCCTACACGGTTTTGCAGACCGTTACCTAACCGATCGGCCAAGGTACCCTTTTGTTTAATGCGATGCAAAGGTATAGATAATAATCCGTAATACCAAATGTTTTCTACATTTTGTGGCTGCAAGAGGGCTTTTTATTACTTATTGGCTCATTTTTTTGCTGTTGTGGGTTCATAGAACAACCCTTACAGCCTCCACAAGAGCTGTTTGTGTTGCTAAAAGTCTCGTATATTTTGTAGGCCACATAGCCAACGGCAATGGCAATAATGGCTGCTACAATGATGTATTGGGTGGTCATATCAATCGTATTATTTAAGACAAAGTTAGTGATTAATTTTCAATGTTAGGTGTTTTTCGTTATTGTTTATTTCTATCTTTGTCATGGGTTTTATCTATTTCGTAGTGATGTGTATCACTATTTGTAAATTTATCTCCCGATGTTTTCGCCCCGAAAAGCATAAATACCAATTGTTTTCACTAACTTTGCATAAGGATATAACAATTGTAGCGTGCCGTCTAGGTAAGTTGTTGTTGGGCCATGCGCAATGTATTTATCAATATTTGGAACGTGCCCAAGCAATGATTGCAACGAGCATGCATCCCACAAGCTTTTATCACCCTTATATATTAAGGTAAAAACATAACGTAGTATATGGATATAAAGAAGTCGGCTTTCTCTCTTTCAGCCCCCTCGATAGGGCTTTGCCCCACAGATAACAAAATTGAATACGCCTTTATTGGACGTTCAAACGTGGGAAAGTCTAGTCTCATAAACATGCTTTGCAACCATAAGGGCTTGGCTAAAACATCGGCCACGCCTGGTAAAACATTGCTCATTAATCATTTTATCATCAACGATTCGTGGTACTTGGTAGACCTTCCTGGCTATGGGTTTGCCAAAAGGTCGAAGACTGTGCAACAGAAATTACAACAAATGATTTCTAGTTATATTCTTCAACGCGAACAATTGGTTAATCTCTTTGTGCTGATAGACATAAGGCACGAACAGCAAAAAATAGACCGCGAGTTTATTGATTGGCTAGGAGAAAGCGGCGTTCCCTTTACAATTGTGTTTACTAAGGCCGATAAGTTAGGTGTGGTTAAGTCTAGGCAGAACGCTGAAAAATGGATGAAGCAACTGGCTGACACATGGGAAGAGTTGCCACCTTACTTTGTCACTAGTTCGGAAAAACGTATCGGACGAGAAGAATTGCTGAATTATATCGACGAAATCAACAAAAAAATTGAGGCGGAATAAGGCTTATGGCAAATCCAAAACCTGTGTTAGACGTACAGAACCTCACCAAAAGATTTGGTGCAAAGGTGCTGTTTGAAGATATTTCGTTCTCTATTGCAGAAGGACAACGCGTTGGCCTCATCGCTCAAAACGGAACAGGAAAGTCTACTTTGCTGGCTATCCTGATGGGCGAAGAAGGTAAAGACGGCGGAGAGGTTATCTATCGTAATGGGCTGCGTGTGGCTTGCTTGGTGCAATCGCCTCACTTCGACCCCAAGGAGACTGTGCTTGACGCTTGTTTTAACCATCATGGCGACGAAGAAAAGGTGCTCAAGGCAAAGCAAATCCTTACACAACTCAAAATTACAAACCTTAATCAGCCCATGGGCGAACTAAGCGGAGGTCAGCAAAAACGGGTGGCTTTGGCCAATACGCTTATTACTGAACCAGATTTTCTGATTCTAGACGAACCTACTAACCACCTGGATTTGGAGATGATAGAGTGGTTGGAGGGCTTCCTTTCGCGTGGAAACAAAACACTGCTCATGGTTACACACGACCGATATTTTCTTGATCGCGTGTGTAACTTGATTGTGGAACTAGACAATAACACCATCTTTACTTATCAAGGCAGTTATGCTTATTATCTGGAAAAGCGACAAGCACGACTGGATAATGCGCGTGCCGAGGTGCAGCATGCAAACAACTTATATCGTCGCGAACTAGACTGGATGCGCAGGCAGCCGCAAGCGCGAGGACATAAGGCAAAATATCGCGAAGACGCTTTTTATGAACTAGAAGCCAAAGCTAAGCAGCGCATCGAAGAAAGGCAGGTGAGACTTAAAAGCAGCAACGTTTATATTGGCTCTAAAATCTTTGAATGCCAAAATGTTTCTAAAGCATGGTCGGCCGAGAAAGTTATCTTACGCGACTTTTATTATAACTTCGCGCGATTTGAAAAAATGGGTATCGTGGGCAACAACGGTACGGGTAAGTCTACGTTTATTAAAATGTTGCTGGGTGAGGTGCAACCCGATGGTGGGCGTTTCGATATTGGTGAAACCGTTAGATTTGGTTATTTCTCACAAGAAGGTTTGCAGTTCGACGAGCAAAAGAAGGTGATTGACATTGTTACCGATATTGCCGAATATGTTGATTTGGGTGGTGGACGTCATCTTTCTGCATCTCAATTCTTACAGCATTTTATGTTCTCGCCCGAAGAACAATATAATTATGTGTACAAGTTAAGTGGAGGCGAAAAGCGTAAACTTTACCTTTGCACGGTGTTAATGCGCAATCCCAATTTCTTGGTGCTTGACGAACCCACCAACGACTTAGACATTAAAACGCTGCAAGTGCTTGAAGAATACTTGCAAGATTTCCCAGGGTGCGTAATTATTGTTAGTCACGACCGCTATTTTATGGATAAGGTGGTAGACCACTTGTTGGTGTTTAAAGGAGATGGAGAAGTGCAAGATTTTCCTGGTAACTACACACAATATCGCCAGTGGAGCCAACTGGCTTCCCAAACAGAGGCTAAAGCCACTCCTACAGAAAAGAAAGAAAAGCCCACTTATCGCAACGACACCAAGCGAAAGCTAACTTATAAGGAGAAAATAGAGTTTGAACAGCTAGAGAACGATATTGCTGCACTTGAAGCCGAACAGGCTGAAATAGAGCAATCGCTTTCGAGTGGAGACTTATCTGTGGAGGAAATTACCGAGAAAAGCAAACGCTTGCCGGTGCTTAAAGACGAACTAGACGAGAAAAGTATGCGCTGGTTGGAACTAAGCGAGATTTGAAACTAAAGCATGTTATAAACAATAAACTAAATACCAATTATATGATGGATACATACACATTTCGTTCGCCCTATTCAAAATTTATGCTTGGGTCTACCATTGTGGGCATGGTACTGATGCATGGTGCTTTTATGGCTTGCATGGGCGGTATGGCTCGCAGCGGTGTGGGCACTAGTCGCTTCTATACTTATCTGCTTGTTTTTGTAGCTTGTGTGTCTGTGGTGCTCTATGCGTTTTGCATACAGATACGTAAAGTTACGCTCAACGATGTAAATTTAGTTATTCATCGACAAATGGGCAAAGTGCGTATACCACTAAACAGCATAACCAGGGTAGAAATTAAAGACGATATCGCCTTTGATTTACGCCTTTGGGGCATATCTTTCTTTTTTGGACACTATGGTTTGTTTTATAATCGCAAGTTGGGAAGGTACAAGGCGTATGTAAAAGATGGAGACCAAATGCTTGTGGTGCATACAGAAAACCGCATTTATGTGTTTAGTTGTGAAAGACGCGACGAACTTATGACGCTTTTACAACAGCGTATTGCCTAAGCTCAAGGCCCATTGAGTGGCTTTGGAGCTAACGTTAACAGTCCGTGCAGAATGATTGTTTGCCCACTCATTCTGCACGGCTTCACTTTTTTCTTTTGCATACAAGTTTTCTTTTGGGTATGGTGTGCATTGAAAAAAGGTTCTTATGACTTTTGTAATATTGATGGCGAAAGCTTGTTCTAACATCTTTCTAAGGGCTTGGCGTAGCGCCAATGTTGTACAGAACCCCCTAATAAGAGTTGTGCCTTATTGTTGATAGGCTTGTTTTTAACATGTGGTAGGGCTGAGAAGGTGGCATAATTCTTTGTAATAGAGCCTTAAGTTGCGCCAAAGTTAAGCAAAACACAGGTAATAGCCTATCTCCTAACAGTGGGCTGCCCTATACTTTCAATATGACACGCAATTAAAAGCGGTGCATCTAACTCCAAAATGGGTTATGAACATTTATTCTTCTAACAAACTTTCTGCTGAATTGATTTGTTAAGCGTGGTACAAATACTTTACAAATGGTGTTTCCCAAAGCGCTCCTTCTACCGAAAAATAATGCTTAAATGCACGCATTTAGGCCCTATTTTTAGCTGTCTGACTTTTATTTTACATCATTTTTTAGGTCAGAACCTGCATTTTGCACCATTTAGCTTTTCTATTTGATGTCCTACTCGCCTTTTTTAACCACCCCAAAATTGGTTTTTAGAGCCAAAAACACCCTCGTTTAGGTACATTTTTCCTATAAAACACATGCTTTTTCAGTAATCTAAAGACCTTAAGTTTATCCTTTAACCGCATAAAGATGCACTTAGCTTTGTATTTTGCTACATTTAGTCTTACATTTTGCTGTATTTTGCACTGCATTTAGCTACAAAACGCACTGTATTTTGCAGCTAATTGAAGTGCATTTTGCAGCAAAACGCAGTGCTAAGTGCAGCAAATCACACGGAATTATGTACAATTAGTAGTTTTAGACAACAAAAAATGGTTGTTTATCCATTTTGGTGCAAATGCTATCGTTTATCGAATAAACCTTTGCGAGAATCGAATATTTGAAGTTGAGCTGGACTTTGGTGAATTTTAAGGGCAGTTTTGATGTTCGTTTTTGGTGTTAATATTTTACAAAATTAATCGGTTCTATAGCACAATGTTAGCGCATAGAAAATAAAAGGATGAAGCACGCCAAGCAGCGATGGCATATATTAAGTGATTGTGGCAAAAAATAAGCCCCGCATTCCTACTTATTGAGGATTGCGGGGCATATTATTTAAAATGGATGTGTGGGTTTGTGCTTGTGTTTAATAGCTTTAGCTTTGCTATATTTAAGCCATCAAATAGAAGTTATTGCAGCACTTTCACCATATTAAGTTCGGTGATTTTACCATCAGGATTAACTTTAGCCTTGATACGATAGTTGGCATCTGTTTCTTTATCCTCGTCTTCGCGTTGTATTTTCTGATTAGCCGAGAAGTCAACAGAGTATTCATACTCGTCGATACCAATTTCGCGTTTAGATATTTTCATATCGTTGTTAGCTCTCCACTCCATTGATATAATATCATCCTTGTATATCTTGTTGAGAAAAGCAATAACATCACTTTTGGAAGCGTTGCTCTTACCCAAGAACGAGCTAAGTAAATCGCTGAAATTAGAGGTCAGTGCCTCGTCGTCTCGGTCGTTAATACTACGGAACATGCTGCGGAAAACCAAGGCTAACATTTCCTTTTCTTTGGGCGTAACAGTCTTAGCTTTGGCCACATTCAGGCTATTGTTGGCCTCATCTATATAGTCGCCGTTGGGATGTTCGGTGATATAGAGGTTATAAGCTTCGGTAGTATTAGCTGTTTTAGCCACCACCCAGTCTAGCGAGTCAATCTTACGTTCGGCTTCAGCTTTATGAATACTGTTGGGATACTTGTTGAGGAAGTCGGTCATTGCCGATTTAGAGCCACTCACCACAGAGTTGGTCCAGTCTAATTCGGCCTGTTTTAGTTGTGCCAACTGCTGGGTTATCTTTTCGCGGTGCATGGCATCAGCATCTCTATAGTTGTTGAGATACGATTCAAGCACAGCAGGGTCGTTGCTGTTTAGAGCGTATTCGTATGCCTGTTGTTCTTTACCGCTAGAGGAGTGTATGAACCAATAAGCACCAAAACCAAAAATCAAAAAGCCAATAACCACGATGAGTGCGATTGTTGTGGCGTTTTTTTTGTGTTGTTGTGGTGCTGATGGGGGAGGAGTCTGTGGCGGAACTTGTCCATAAGGCGTTTGTTTGGCCTCGTCCATTTGTGGTTGTGTGGTGTATCCGGGTTGTGCAGCGTTTTGCCCTTGGTAGGTATTATAAGGCTGTTGGCCCTGTTGTGGTTGCACGTTTTGCGTGTGAAAATTCATGTTCTGTTGCTGTTGAACAGAGTCCATGTTGTTAGAAGCAGTATAACCCTCGTTTTGGGGCTGTTGTGTTGTGCATGTGTCGTGGGCATTCCCAATAGAAGCAGTAGTAGCTGAGTGCGCGTCGTTGTTTACATGTTCGTTATACGTATTCAAGTCGTTAGCCGTGCGATGGTGACAATGTGGGCATTCGGCTTGGTCTTTAAAATAAACGTCGCCACAAACGGTACATTTTGTCACTTCGTTTTCGATTCTTACTCCACACGAGGGACAAGTTTGTGCTCTGTCACTAATCTCGCGACCGCACTCTGGACATTTAATCATTGCCATATTGTTTTTTTTTTATCTTTGATTAGGGATAATTGGTTAGTGGTGAAATCTTATTTCGCGTAAACCATGATTATTAAGAAATCTACTTTTATCTACAAGTCCATTAATTCCGTTAATTCTTCCCTTTCCGGTGTATTGCCACATGGTGATGTCACGACCGTCTTTTAGTTCGGGTTCGATGCCGTTGTACTGGGCAATCATCAATGGATATCCGTCTACCACGCCTTGCATGTGGGCGTTGTAGAAGTTGGTAAAGGTGTAAATTAGTGGTTTTTGTTTATAGGCTTCTTCTACAAGTGCGATAAACTTGGTAAGCGAGTCGCAGAATTCGGGAGTAGGCAGTCCGCTTTTTGTTTCGACATCAATCATAGGGATGAGGTCTTGGTCAGCGGGTCTGCATTGCATCATGAAGTTATCAAGTTGCTTTTTGAGGTTTGTTTTAGGCCTAAAAAAGTGGTACGAGCCCACTTTAAGCCCATATTGATGTGCCAATTCGATGTTGCGTTCGTATCTAGGGTCGATGCGGTCGCCTCCTTCAGTAGCTTTAATATATACGTAAGCCATCTTAGAATTTTCGCCGATGACCTCCCAAAACACTTGTCCTTGGTAGTGGCTAATGTCTATGCCGTGAATGTGGTTGCAAGTGTCTTCGCATTGTATGTAGTAGCCGTCTTGTGCTTTAGCTAAGAACGGACTTAATGTGCACGCTAAAATGATAAGTAATTTCTTCATGAATGCAAAGTTACAAAAAGTCATCAGAGTGCGCACATTATCTTCTCATTATTCTTCTAATTCTGAAAGATTTTTTGCAAATTTATAGGTAAGATTGCTAATTGTCTCTATTGGTGCGTACAGAAGATAGTGAAAGCTGCGGCGCATACTTTGTTTTATGGCCTGTGAATTAACCTGCACCCAGGGCGATTTATTTTGTTTAAAGTCCCATTTATAGCTCGTGTCTTTTACAGTGCGTTCCACAGCCTTCAGAGTAACGCTCTTTGCATCGGTCATCACGCGCCGAGTGAAGGGCACTTCGTCTGTATCAAAGCCCAAAAGTTGAATAAGAATGCTCCCCTGAAACTGTGCTAATGTTTCGACATGCAGTTTAGTGAGCCAGTTTTCAAGTTTAATAAAGTCTATTTTATGGCCCATTGTGCGGAGGTAGATGCCCAAGTCCACAATTCCTCTTAACACCACGCCCTTATTGAGCATTGTTTCAATGTTGTGAACGATGATGTTTAGCACATGTACTGTTTCTGTTGAAGTGTCGATGGCGTGCGGCTCGTTGTGTCGGATGTTGTTGAGGCGCTTGTTAAGTAAGCCGTTTGAGAGTTGGGCGCTTTCGTATTTGAGCGTAGAAGCAGCGTGCTGACAGTTGCGAAGGTCGTGGATAATGTTCTTCGGAACATGTTGCACGAAAGGTAATTGTTGTTTGTTGTATCCCGCCCAAGCATAAGGCACAACCTCGTGAACCCCCATTACGGCAAACAGCTTACGCCATTTATGGGCCGACATGGGTTCAACGCTGTGTGTCTCGCCGAAAGCACCAGCTTTTAAGAGTGCGAAAAAGTTTCTCTTGATAACGTCCATTTTAGTTAGCTATACTTCTTTGGGTATCTGAAAATAATGGCCAGAATGGTTACAATACCAATGGCAAAGGGATAATAAAGATAGGGAACAATGTGTGCTGGATTGATTTGAGCCAGTCCTGCGGCCATTAATAGTTGTGCGCCGTAGGGTATTATGCCTTGAATGCAGCATGACATTGTGTCGAGAATGCTCGCATTTTTGCGACTATCAACGCCATAACGTTGAGAGATGTCTTTGGCTATTCCTCCTACAGTGAGTATGGCCACAGTGTTGTTAGCCGTGCAAAGGTCTACCAAAGCAACGAGTAGGGCGATGGTTCCTTCTGCTCCTCGTTTGCCATTGATGCGGGCTGTGAGTTTACTGATAACATAATCCACTCCACCATTCATACGGATAATCTCGAGCAGGCCTCCTGCTAGCATGGTGATGATGATGAGTTCGCCCATGCCAACAATACCTTGGCCCATAGACTGAAACCAACCAAAGAGGTCGTAAGCCCCATTCCAAATGCCAATGATGCCGGTCATGGCTAGGCCAAGAGTTAGCACATCCATCACGTTCATGCCAAAAACAGCCATAGCAATAACTACAACGTAGGGCAAGATGTTGAGATATTGAATGGAAGGCAGACTGTGCGAACTTTCGATACCAAAGCCTATGAAGGTGTATATGCCCAAAATGGCTAAGGCAGCAGGCATAACGATGTAGATGTTAACCAAGAACTTGTCTTTCATTCGGCAGCCTTGTGTGTTGGTTGCGGCTACGGTGGTGTCGGAAATAAACGAAAGGTTGTCGCCAAAAAACGAGCCGCCCACCACTATTCCTGTCATTAACGGAAGACTGATACCTGTGTTTTGGGCTATGCCCACGGCAATGGGTATGAGGGCAACGATGGTTCCAACGCTGGTTCCTATGGAAAGAGATATGAGACAAGCTGCAAGGAAGATGCCTGGCAGCAGCAAAGTGCTTGGTAGAGCGTTGAGCGTGAAGCCCACCATGGCGTCGATGCTACCCATTTGTTTGGCCGAATTGGCAAAAGCTCCAGCCAAAACGAATATCCACAGCATAAGCATCATGTTGCTGGTGCTAGCCCCTTTGCTAAATACATTGATGCGTTCAACTAGGGGCTTGCCTGTGGATGTGGCGATGGCATACATACTTGAAATCATGAAAGCCACGGTTATGGGTATCTTTTTGAAGTCGCCCGCTATAATAGAAGTGACGAGATACATCACAATAAAGACGATTAGCGGACTTAAAGCTAATAGTCCTTTCTTGTTTGAGATATGGTTCATGTGCTGTTGTTAAGTTTGAAGTGACGGCATTGGCGCACGTCTCTTATTATTTTGTTATCCTGTTGTAAGTATGTGGCGTTTGGCTCGATGGCGTTCTGCCACAGCTAAGTGAAAATACAAAGGGTGTTGGGGTGGGGGAATCCTACCCTTTGTTGGTGTGTTGGTTGTGCTTGCCGTTTGTTGTTATGCTAGTTACGGTAGTTGAGCGTACCTGTTGGTAGCATACTGTTTGGGCACGATAGAAGGCAAGAGGCCTTTAATCTGTATCGTTGGCATGCCATACAATGTCCACTTCTGCCACGAATGTGATGAGAAGTGTGGGCACATAGTTTAGAATGTCATATCTGTTACGCCGAATGGCAATGTTAGAGTTGTGTTCGGCGATAAAACTCCACGTTCTCTTTTGTAAGAAGCTCTATGGGCATGTAGTTAATGGGGCTTACTTTCTTTTTTAAAACGATGGCTTGGAACAATGTGTCTACGCAAGCATAGCCCTGCATGTAAGCGTGTTGAGCAATAAGAAATGAGATGCTTCCTTGTTTAAGGCACTCCGCGTTCTTGCCCACCATGTCGTAGCCCATTATCTGCACGTTACGTCTGTTGGTTTGTAGTAAAAAATTCCCCACGATGTGCGCTTTAGAATTGAATGTGATGCAATGGTGCACTTGTGGGTTTTGGGTAAAGAACTCTTCAAGGATGTCGGCATAACGATGCTTACCAGTCTCAAGTGGCAGATTCACGTCGGTGATTTTGATATGGGGGAAATGGTCGTTCATGTATGTCTTAAAACCCATTTCGCGGTTCTCTTGCTGTTTACTAACCACTTTGCCGTCTTTGGTTTGCTTTACAATCAATATTTCTTTCTCGTTGTTGGCAATCATCATGAGCATTTTAGCGGCGAAATATCCACTGGCTAGGGAATCTTGACCATAGAAAGAGAGAGGCTGAAGATCGGGCATGTACGAATCGAGCATCACAAATGGGATGTTGCGTTCGTGCAATTTATCAGTGAAAGTGCGTGTTACATCTAGTTGAGACGGCACCACAATAACGCCGTCGGGATTGAGTCCTAGGCAATGGTTCACCTGTTTTACGAAAGTTTCAGAATTAAAGCGGTCGTAATATATAATCTCAACATTAACGTAGAAGTCGCGTCTAACCTCAGCAGCCTTTAATGCTCCCTCTTCAATTTCTTCCCAATAGGCTTCCGACTCGTGTTGGGGAGCGACGAGATAAAACGTGTACGACTTGTTGTAGGCTAAGGCACTGGCATACATATTGGGTTGATAATTGATGCTTTCCAAAACCTTTTCCACCTTTTCTCTGGCAAATTTCGATATGTTAGGGCGGTTATGAAGTACTCTGTCAACGGTTCCAACCGACACGCCTGCCATCTCTGCGATATCCTTAATCCTTATTTTGCTGCTCATGTGATATGTTGTAATCGGGGGCAAAAATACAAAATATCTTCCTAATACTCAACTGTGTAAGCTATTTTTCAACTTCAATGTAACAAATAGTGTATGCATTGGATAAATATTTGGAAAATATAAACGATTTTAATGATTGTGGGATAGGACTCCCTTTAAGTTGAATAGGATAAAAAAAGAGGACACATGCTTATGTGTCCTCTTTTCTTATTGTGTGTGATATTTACTTCACTTTGTCTACAATAGCTTTGAAAGCTTGGGGGTTGTTAACGGCGAGGTCGGCAAGAACCTTACGGTTGATTTCGATACCTGCTTTGTGCAATGCACCCATGAGAGTAGAATAGGTCATGTTTTCTAGGCGAGCGGCAGCGTTAATACGTTGAATCCACAGAGCGCGGAATGTACGTTTCTTGTTGCGACGGTCGCGGTAGGCGTAGGTAAGACCTTTTTCCCAGGTGTTTTTAGCTACAGTCCAAACATTCTTTCTGGCACCATAGTAGCCTTTTGTAAGCTTTAAAATTCTAGTTCTTTTTGCTTTAGAAGCAACATGATTGACTGATCTTGGCATACTTTCTTCTTAACTTAAAAATGTTTGACTAATGTTTAACGCAAGCAAAGCAAGTCGCGTACCTGCTTCATGTCCGTACGATCAACTAGCGTTGAGTGTACCAAGTTTCTCTTTTGCTTCTTTGTTTTCTTAGTCAAGATGTGACTGTGGTAAGCATGTTTTCTTTTAATCTTACCCGTACCGGTGAAACGAAATCTCTTTTTTGCACCGGAGTTTGTCTTTACTTTTGGCATTTTTTTGTTGTTTATTTGTTATTTATATATGGTGGCAACGCATATACCCGGCGTTACGCACCTCGTTCTTGTCTTTATTGTTGCTGCTTCTACAAGCTATGGATTATTCTGCTTGGAGTTTTTTGAGCACATCTTCACCATTCTTCGCGTTGGCGAACAGACCGTTATCGGTGTTTGCAGTTTCTGCGTTCTGCATTTCGCTTTCGCGTCTTTCGCGGTCCATTTTTTGTTGGCTCTTCTTTACTGCACCAGCTTTTTTAGGAGCAATGTATAGGAACATTTTTTTACCCTCTAGAGCAGGCATCTGTTCCACTTTACCATATTCTTCTAAGTCGTTCGCAAAACGCAGAAGTAGCACTTCGCCTTGTTCTTTGAAGAGAATTGAGCGGCCACGGAAGAAAACGTAAGCTCTAACTTTGTTGCCAGCATCCAAAAATTCTTTTGCGTGCTTAAGTTTGAAGTTGTAGTCGTGTTCATCGGTTTGAGGTCCAAATCTTATTTCTTTCACTTCTACCTTCACTTGCTTTGCCTTCATTTCCTTAGCATGCTTCTTTTGCTGATAGAGGAACTTTGAATAGTCAATGATGCGACAAACGGGAGGTTGTGCGTTAGGAGATATTTCTACCAAGTCCACCCCTTGGCTTCTTGCCATATCGAGTGCTTGACGGGTGGGCATAACAGAGGAGCCGCCTTCGTTTACGATGCGTACTTCCTTCGCGCGTATCTGCTCGTTTATGCGATACTGGTTCTTTATTCTTTCATTCTTCATTCAACAATATTATGATAAGCGGCTGCAAAAGTACGATTTTTCGAGCAAAAGGCAAAATAATTCCTTGATTATTTTATACATACGCCTTATTTTATACATAATTAAGCGTGTCTTTGTTCTATTTTTCTTGATAATAGTCGAACAGTTGTTAAGTAAATGCACTTTCTGTACGAAAATAAAGCTTGTGTTATCTTGTTATTTGTTAATAAACAAGTGCATATTTTGAACAAGTTTGTGGAAATCATGTTCAAAAACCAGATGCTTTCCTTGCTAATTTGGAAAGAGCCTTTTATAAAATGCCAGCGTAAACAGCCTTTTGTTTGGTGTTTACGCTGGCAAAAAATATTTTTGGTTTGCTATTAATCCTCTGGGTGGATGTCTGTAGCAGCTAGTTGACTAGCCACTTCATCGTTAATACGTTGTGCAAACTCTTCCATTGTCATGGTAGCTTGTTCGCCACCGCCTTGCTTTCTCATCGAAACAAGTCCCTCGGCGGCTTCTTTTTCGCCAACGACAATCATGTAGGGAACGCGCTTAATTTCGTTGTCGCGAATTTTACGGCCAATTTTTTCGTTGCGCATGTCTAGTGTTGCGCGAACACCAACGCTGTCTAAGTATTTTGCCACACGCTGAGCGTAGTCGTTGTACTTCTCTGAGATGGGCAGAATAGCCACTTGGTCGGGGATGAGCCATAAGGGGAAGTGTCCTGCGGTGTGTTCTATAAGCACTGCACTAAAGCGTTCCATCGAACCAAAAGGTGCGCGGTGAACCATCACTGGTGTCTTCTTCGTGTTATCTTCGGCAGTATATTCCAGTTTAAAACGTTCGGGTAGGTTGTAGTCTACCTGAATTGTTCCCAACTGCCAACGGCGTCCGATAGCATCTTTCACCATGAAGTCGAGCTTTGGTCCATAGAAAGCTGCTTCTCCATATTCTATCTTTGCGTCGAGTCCTTTTTCTTTGCAGGCATCGATAATAGCCTGTTCGCTTTCTTCCCATACTTCATCCGAACCGATATACTTGGTCGTATTCTTGGGATCGCGCAAGCTAATTTGAGCTTCAAAGTTTTCGAATTGGAATATTTTGAATACAGCTTGGATGATGTCCATTACGCGAAGGAACTCGTTTTTCACTTGTTCGGGACGGCAGAAAATATGTGCGTCGTCTTGTGTAAACGAGCGAACACGTGTTAGACCGTGTAATTCGCCACTCTTTTCATAGCGATAAACAGTGCCAAATTCTGCAATACGCAGTGGTAAGTCTTTATAAGAACGAGGTTTCCACGCAAACACCTCACAGTGGTGGGGGCAGTTCATGGGTTTCAACATGTACTCTTCGTCTTCTTCGGGTGTGTGTATGGGTTGGAACGAATCCTTTCCATAGTGTGCATAGTGCCCCGAAGTTACGTAGAGATTTTTGCTGCCGATGTGCGGTGTAATAACTTCTTGATAACCGTAACGCTTCTGTATCTTGCGCAACATGTCTTGAAGACGCAGGCGAAGTTCTGTGCCTTTGGGTAGCCAGATAGGCAAACCTTTACCCACTCGTTCAGAGAACATAAAGAGTTCCATTTCTTTTCCAATCTTGCGGTGGTCGCGTTTCTTAGCTTCTTCAAGCATAACGAGATACTCATCGAGCATCTTTTTCTTTGGGAATGTGATGCCGTAGATGCGTGTGAGCTGGTCTTTCTCTGCATCACCACGCCAGAATGCACCTGCAACGCTAGTTAGTTTAACTGCCTTGATGGCACCAGTTGAGGTGAGGTGAGGGCCTCGGCATAGGTCGGTAAACTCACCTTGCGAATAGGTAGAGATGGTACCATCTTCCAAATCAAGGTCGATATGCTCGCACTTGTATTCTTGTCCGTCGGCCTTAAACTCTTTTAGGGCATCGGCTTTCGAAACTTCTCTGCGCACAATAGCCTCGTCTCTTTTGGCAAATTCGCGCATTTTCTCTTCTATTTTGGGGAAATCATTCTCACTAATAGGTGTTCCGTCTTTGGTCATTACGTCGTAGAAGAAACCATTTTCTACGGCAGGACCGAAACCGAACTGTATGCCAGGGTAGAGCGCTTGCAGTGCTTCGGCTAGCAAGTGGGCCGACGAATGCCAGAACGTGTGCTTACCTTCTTCGTCTTCCCATTTGTAAAGCTCGATGGTGGCGTCTTCGTTAATGGGGCGATTAAGTTCGGTTGTGATTCCGTTCACGCCAATCGAAAGCACGTCGCGTGCTAAGGCTGGCGAGATGCTTTTTGCTATTTCTAAGCCGGTAATGCCTTTTTCGTACTCGCGGATGGAGCCATCCGGAAATGTTATTTTTATCATATACCTTTTGTTTAATGTCGATTTGATTGCAAAAATACGATTTTCTTTTTACATGGCGCACATGTTTAGCTAAATATGCCACGTGTGGCGTGTGTTAAAAAGTGGTTGGCGCAGAGCTGGAACTTAAAATTCGCTTGTGAAATGGAATTTGATATGTTCGAAATCTTGCTGTGCCATGCTAAGTACATAACCCGAGTCGGCCAAGAATACATCGCGCCCTTCGCGGTCTTTGGCCATATATTGGTATTTGCGTTTTTTGAAGTTCTCTAACTCTTTGGGGTCGTCAGACTCAATCCAGCAGGCTTTATGCAGGTGAACGGGTTCCCAACGACACTTGGCGTTATATTCATTTTGCAGGCGATATTCGATTACTTCGAACTGCAGCTGTCCCACTGTGCCAATGATTTTGCGTCCGTTGAATTGATTCACAAACAATTGCGCCACGCCTTCGTCCATTAGTTGTTCGATACCTTTATTCAGTTGTTTGGCCTTCATTGGGTCGTCGTTTTCGATATATTTGAACATTTCGGGTGAGAACGATGGCAAACCGCGGAAGTGCAGCAGTTCTCCTTCGGTAAGCGTGTCGCCAATCTTGAAGATGCCGTTATCGGGTAGACCGATAATGTCGCCAGGATAGGCTTCGTCTATGGTGCTCTTACGTTGCGCCATGAATTGAGTAGGACTGCTGAAGCGCAGTGTTTTATCCAATCTTACGTGTCTGTAAGGTTGGTTTCTCTCAAATTTACCGCTGCATATCTTGCAAAATGCGATACACGAGCGGTGGTTGGGGTCGATGTTTGCTGTTATCTTGAAGATAAAACCGGTAAACTTGGGTTCAGTTGGTTGCACTTCGCGCTCCTCGGCCATTGTTGGCTTGGGGCTAGGAGCAATTTCAACGAAACAATTCAGCAACTCTTGCACACCAAAGTTGTTTAAGGCACTACCAAAGAATACGGGGGCAACGCGTCCTTCGCGATAGGTGTTCACGTCAAATTCAGGGTAAACACCATCTACCAGTTCCAAGTCGTCGCGTAGTTTTTGGGCATCTTGGTCGCCTATATGTCCGTTTAATTCGTCGCTGTTTACATTCACTTCCACCTTTTCGGTAACACGCTGCTTGTCGGGTGTGAACAATTGCAATTGATTTTCGTAGATATTAAACACCCCTTTGAAGCGTGCGCCTTGATTGATGGGCCACGATAGTGGTCTGACATTAATCTGCAATTCCTCTTCTAGTTCGTCAAGCAAGTCGAAAGGGTCGCGACCTTCGCGGTCCATTTTATTGATAAAGATAATCACTGGCGTGTTTCTCATTCGGCAAACTTCCATCAGTTTGCGTGTTTGAGTTTCTACACCTTTAGCCGAATCCACAACGATGATGGCCGAGTCAACGGCTGTTAGCGTGCGATATGTGTCTTCTGCAAAATCCTGGTGACCCGGTGTGTCCAGGATATTCACCTTATATCCCTCGTAATCAAATTCCATTACTGAGGTAGAAACCGAGATACCACGTTGTTTCTCAATGTCCATCCAGTCGGATGTGGCTGTCTTTCTTATCTTATTGCTTTTTACTGCTCCAGCCACCTGTATCTGTCCACCAAAAAGCAAAAACTTTTCGGTGAGAGTAGTCTTACCCGCGTCGGGGTGCGAGATGATGGCAAAGGTGCGTCTTCTTTCTATTTCAGTCATTTTTTACAATGTTCTTATTCAATTTTACAGGTTTATCAGTTAACGTGTTTACAATATTGATGGTTTGTTTACAAGTTCGTTACGCTGTTAACCATGTTCATTTCGTGATTAAAGTTTGGCGATACATTTGGCCAACGATTCTTCCCAATGGGGGATATTGATGCTATAAGCCACTTTAATCTTTGTTTTGTCTAGTACGCTATACGCAGGACGACTTGCTGGGGTGGGGTATTCGGCCGTATGCAAGGGCATTACATGGCAAGTATTTATTCCTGCAATGCGGTGTATGCTTTTGGTAAAGTCGTACCAGCTCGTAACGCCTTCGTTCGAGAAATGGTAAATACCAGGTTTTATTCCCTTGTCAATGGCTGTCATAATCACGCTTGCTAGGTCGTGAGCGTAGGTTGGTGTGCCCACTTGGTCGAAGATAACACCCAGTTGTTCGCGTTCTTTTCCAAGGCGAATCATAGTTTTCACGAAGTTATTTCCAAATTCGCTATACAGCCAAGCCGTTCTGATAATCATGGCATTGGGGCATAGTTTGGTTACGGCTTGTTCGCCTTCAAGCTTGGTTTGTCCGTAAACACTGTTAGGACAAGTGCTGTCGGTTTCTACGTATGGTGTGTGTGTGGTGCCATCGAATACATAATCGGTAGACACTTGCACTATCCATCCGCCTTGTTTGCCCACAGCTTCGGCCAGAAATGCTGGGGCGTCGGCATTTAATTTTTTTGCTAATAGTGGGTCGCTTTCGGCTTTGTCTACCGCAGTATAGGCGGCACAGTTAACCACGCCATCTATATGATTGGCTTCAACAAAGCACTCAATGGCGTCTTTATCGGTTATATCCAGTTCGTTTACATCGGTGTTAAACCACGTGTGTTGTGCATATTTTGCTTGCAACAACTGCATTTCGTTTCCCAGTTGGCCGTTGCAGCCTGTAATCAAGATGTTCATTATGCGGTGATTTTGTTTATTCGTCTTCGAAAACAAGTCCTTCAGTCTTGTCCTTTTGATAATAGTCGCTCAGCATTCCCACAAAGGTGGTAATCTCTTTAATGGCTGTCATAGTGTCGAGTGTTATCTCTTTTTTCTTCAGTCGCAGCAACATTACGCCGTAAAGTGCATCGAGGCAGGTTTCCAATTTAGCACTTTGCATCAGCTGGTTGTGCAGGTCCATTAGGTCTTTAACGATGATGGCATTAATTTGTAGATGCCCGCGTTCGCGTTTACCTTCTTGGTTCATCATGCGCACCAGGTTGCCATACCAGTCGAGCATGTCTTCTTTTTGTTCGTCGGTATAGTCAAACTTGTCAATGTATTCGTGCCTGATGCGTTGCAACGAACAGCCGTATGCGCGTATCAAGTCTTCAATTTGCCACATATACAATATGTATTCGGCTATACTTTTTTCTCTAAGTTGTTTGGCGATGTACATTTAATGAAGTTTTGCTAGGGTGAATGTGGAGCACTCCTTTTATATATAGAGCCCTAAAAGAATGAAGGGCTAGTTTCAGTATTCGAAAGTGTAGAGGTTGAATATTGTGCCTAGTAGGAATATCACCGAGAAGATGATAACCACACTGCCAATAATCTTGTTGATAAGAATAATGCCTCCGTTGTCGAATTTGCCGCGCACTTTATCGATTAGCCATGTAAGACCAAACCACCAAAGCAATGCGCCTAAAACAATGCCCGTGTATCCGCCTACCATTAACCACGGTTTGTTGGGAACCACAAAAGCAAACTGAGCAAAGGTGGCCATGAACAAAAAGATAATGAGCGGATTGGAGAAGGTAACGAGAAAAGCCGTTACGCCATTGTGTATCAGTGTACCCTTTGCTTTACCGCTAAAATGAACCTTCTTCGTGGGGTTAGACTTGAAACAGTATATCCCAAAAAACATCAAGAGTATGCTTCCCAAAATCTTGAGCGAAAAAAGTGTACGCGGAGCCGTAATGAGGTCCATGATGAAACTCATGCCATAACCCGTAACTAAGGCGTATATCATATCGCTTATTGCTGCTCCAATGCCGGTGATGAAACCATACCACCTGCCTTTATTAAGTGTTCGCTGCACGCAAAGCACTCCTACAGGACCCATTGGGGCAGAGGCGATAAGACCAATAAGTATTCCTTTGAATACGATGTCTACAATATCTATGTGAAAAGGTAAGGGCATAACGAATGCAAAATTGCAAAAAATATGCGGATTGAGCAA
>QWCO01000910.1_pt1 | contig 18765 bp, 17 predicted proteins | sample 1972611 | NCBI WGS metagenome assembly QWCO01 (sample SAMN09866706, study PRJNA288562) | Human oral metagenome isolate term1_saliva, whole genome shotgun sequencing... | reverse complement strand
AAATACGATGCCTTGATGGTTAGTTATTCCGAGAATAGCCATCAAGAGCTAGATTTTACGCTAAGTAAAATACTTGAGCAATTATATCGACTATCGATTAATGAAAATATTACCTAAAACTGAGTAATTTAATCGGGTAATAGGAAATGCTGAATAAAAAGATAAAAAATACGGCCAAAAACCTATCAATTTTTGACCGCACTTTATGAAAATTATTTATTCTTTCTTTTGTGGCATTTTATCTTATTTTTACAAATTTGTATTTGATGACAATTGCTTATATTTTGATTATACTCGCTTAAATTCTATTATATGGAGTGATTATGTCAAATTACAGAATTTCTCTTGCTTTTTCAGTGTTTCATTATTATTTGAATGGATTTGCTGAAAAACATCAATTCTCTCTACCATCTTTTCCTAAAAATTTACAATTGGTTGATGTACTTCCTTTTGTTTCTCAAGCAGAAACAATAGTATTAGGCAAACAATCATCAAAACAATATCTTGGGAATGAAAGCTTATTTAGTTTATTTGAAAATATAAGTTTAAAAGATGAGCATAAGCCTGATTCTAATATTTTTTCCTATGAGTATAGAGAATTATCTGCGAACTCTATTTTTCCCACCCCAAATACGGCCTCCTCTTCATTATTTGAATTATGGAATAAATTTACAAAAGGAATTGAGGAAATCCCTACATCCCACCAAGAAAACTTGAATTTGTGGCTAGATCATTTTGATACTGCTATGCAATGTTTTTTGTCACAGATACCAAGTCCTTATAGCCGCGATATTTCTTTTTATGATTTTACTAAAGCGGTTAGCGCTTTTGTTGTGGCTTTAGCAGATAATCTAGCTTCTAAAGAAGAACCTCTTTTATTGGTTCAAGGTGATTTTTTTGGCATTCAAGACTTTATTTTTTCAGGTGGTCGTGAATCAAATAAGGGTGCGGCAAAAATCTTGCGAGGACGTTCTTTCCAAGTTTCATTGTTTACTGAACTGGCTGCATTAAAAGTATTAAATGCTTGTGGGTTACCGGCTACGTCTCAAGTGATGAATGCCGCAGGAAAGTTTTTAATTGTTGCCCCAAATACTACAGCTGTTAAAAATGCAATAAAACAGGTTCAATCAGAATTAAATCAATGGTTTATTAAAGAAACTTATGGCTTGATTGGCGTAGGAATTGCTATTCAACCAGCAGATATAAAAGAGTTTGAGCAAGAGAATTATACTCAATTAGTGAAAAAGTTATTTGAAAGTTTGGAATCTCAAAAGCTCAAACGCTTAGATTTAACTCATTCTACGCAAAGTGTACAAGAAGTGGATTATTCAAATGGTGTTTGTGAAATGAATCGCTTTTTCCCAGCACAGGCAGGAAAGACACTTTCAAAAATTTCTGAAGATCAAATTAAAATCGGTGAAATGCTTGCAAAAAAACAACGCATTATTATTGCAGACATTAATGCAGATATAAGTCATGGATATGAAACACAAATACTTAAACTTCCAATTTTTGGTTTTAAAGTGATTTTTACTGATGGTCGAGAAGATACGAAAGAATTTAGTTACCCAGTGAAACTATTACAAATTCATCGTTTTTGGGATTTCTCATTACCCAAAGATACCAATGCGTCAATTTGGAATGGTTATGCTCGTCGTTACATTAATGCTTATGTACCAAGAGATAAGCAAGGCCAAATTATTACTTTTGAAGATATTCAATATACAGATATAGGACAAAAGGCACTAATGACCTTGAAGGGGGATGTTGATAATTTAGGTTCTATTTTCCAAAAGGGGATTAAAACTGCCAATATAGCAAAAATGACAGCACTTTCTCGTCAATTCAACCAATTCTTCAGTTTATGGTTACCAGCCTATTGTGCAGAGCAAAGCCCAAATATGTATACCGTCTTTGCAGGTGGTGATGATTTCTTCTTAATTGGGCCTTGGTATTCTACACAAAAAGTGGCACATGCAATGCAACAAGCTTTTAAACGTTATGTAGCAGAAAATACAGAAATTCATTTTTCTGTAGGTATGGTGATGAGTAAATCGGGTATTCCAGTGCCTCGTTTAGGTGATTTAGCTGAAGAGTCTCTTGAGAAGTCAAAAGGCATTGATATAGATAAAAATGCAGTAACTATTTTTAATAAAACAGTGAAATGGCATGATTGGAAGAAACTTTGCGAATTAGAAGAGGAAATTCATCGCTTAGCAGATAGATATAAGATTTCTACTTCTTATTTGTATTCTTTGATTCAGCTATGTGAGCAGGCTGAGAATACTAAGAATATTGAAAGTACTATGTGGCGGAGTCGTTTTTATTACCGTACAGCGCGTTACGTGATTGATAAATTAGAAAAAGGAGTTAGAACTACAGCTTTGAGTGAAATCACAACTTCATTAGGAGACAGAGGAATTGCAAGTTATAAGATTAATTTTGCAATTCCATTAACCAATTATTTCTATCAAAAACGATAAGGAACACTTATGTTAAATATTAATGAAATTAAATTTGGTGGAGAAAAACCAACTGAAATTTTCTCTGATATTGCTCAACGAGCAGCACAACATATTAAACAGTCAAATAACGTAAATAAAACGACACAGCTACGCAAATTTTATGACGAGTTAGCAATGTGGAATGATCGTGTTCAACTTGCTCGTGAGAATAAAGAAAATAAATTCCAAGAATTAGCTCCTTTTATCAAAATGTTAAAAGCAAAAGTAGCTTATGCGCGTGGTCGTAAGCATGTAGATGATCATTTTTTAGAGGTTTTTAATCGCTGTATTGATCAGGCAAATAATGTAGAAACTCTCAGAGATGCTAAATTATTTATGGAAGCAGTAATGGGATTTTGTAAGTTAGAAGAAATTTAATATAGGAAATATGAGTATGAAATTAACGAATATTGTAGAAATTAAAGCAAAATTAGTATTACAAACAGGCTTGCATATTGGCGCGGGTGATAGTGAAATGCATATTGGTGGGATTGATAATTCAGTGATTAAACATCCGATTACTCAATCACCTTATATTCCAGGTTCAAGTTTAAAAGGAAAAATTAGAACCTTATTAGAATGGCGCTCAGGAGCGGTTCAAAGCGCACCATTATCATTAAAAGATATTTCAAAAAATCCTGAGGATGTAAAAAATATTTTACGCTTATTCGGTATCAGTGGTGATACAAAAAATAGCGAGCAAGAAGTCGCAGAAATTGGGGTTTCTCGCTTAGCATTTTGGGATTGCGCACTAAATGAAGCATGGGAAAATGCGATTCGTGAAGACAACCAACTTTTAACCGAAGCTAAAAGCGAAAACACCATTGATCGTATTACTTCGACAGCCGGAAATCCTCGCCAAACCGAACGAGTACCAGCAGGTGCGGAATTTGATTTTAAACTTACGTTACGTCAATTTGAAGGTGATAAACCTGAACTTTTAGATTTAGTGCTAAAAGGTTTAAAACTTTTAGAACTTGATAGCCTTGGTGGTTCAGGTTCTCGTGGATACGGCAAAGTAAAATTTACTGATTTAACCGTTAATGGTGAAGCTCGCAATTTAGATGACATTAAACCTTTTGAATAAGGGTGGTACTATGAAGTTATATCGTTTTACGCTAACGCCCCAAAGTGCAATGGGTACACCGTTAGTAGGCGACACCTTATTTGGACAGTTTTGCTGGGCGGTGAGAAACCGCTTTGGAGAGGCTCGTTTAATAGAACTGCTTGAAGGTTATACTGAGCAACGTCCCTTTATAGTCGTGTCCGATGCATTTCCGCAAGGTTTTTTACCTTTGCCAACTTTGCCTTCTACATTTTGGGAAACTAAAACAGAAACAGATCGTAAAAGTTTGAAAAAAGCTCAGTGGGTTAATATCAGTGATGTGGAAAAAAGAGCAGTCAAATTTTGGCAAGAATGTGCATTACAAACTAACTTCAAGTTTGAAAAAGAAAACCAAGATCAATTCCACAACACCATTGATCGCCAAACAAATACCACTGGAGAAGGGCAATTTGCACCGTATTCAACAGAGATTGTTTGGTTTGGCAGTAAGCAAGAGTTTGATCTTTATATCGTACTTGATGAAGCACGTTTTTCATTGGAAGAATTACAGCAAATTTTAGATGATGTGGGCACTTTTGGCTTTGGGCGAGATGCCTCAATCGGGTTGGGTAAATTCCGTTGTAATAATCCACAAGAGGTTAATTTTTGCCAACAGAATGCAAATTGTTATTTTACACTGGCAAATTCTGCACCGCAAAATTTAGGCTTGGATAAAGAGTGCAGCTATTATCAAGTCACCACAAGATTTGGACGCCACGGCGATATTCAGGCATTAAGTTCTAGCCCATTTAAAAAGCCTATTATTCTTGCAAAATCTGCCGCCATTTTTACCCCTGAAAACTATGAACCTCGTTTATTTTTAGGGAATGGATTAGGAAATATTTCCTATGCTCAGCCAAATGCAGTACATCAAGGTTATGCGCCTGTTTTAAATTTATTTGTCGATTTTGGAAAATAAGGATCACAAATGAAACAATTTATGCAAACTCATAAAGTTTATTTAACGCCATTAAGTCCTATCCATATTGGTTGCGGAGAAGATTTTGAGCCAACGAATTATGTTATTGATGGTACCACCTTATTTAATTTTGAGCCGAGCCAGCTAGTATTAAATGAGAGAGAAAAAACGGAATTAGTAAATGCAATTAATCGATTGGATTTGTTAGCTATTCAACGTTTTTTCCTTAATCAAAAAGATAAAGCAATAGCCTGTTCTTATCATTTTGCAGACGTTTCTGATGGTCTTGCACAAGATTACAAAAGCCGTGTAGGAAAAGTTGCTCAACGAGAAAGTGACGGAAATAAAGTCATTAACAATCTTTCGATTGAAAGAACCGCATTTTTACCTGTTCATCATTTACCTTATATTCCGGGAAGTGGGGTTAAAGGTGCAGTAGCCACAGCATTATTAGATCAAGCTCATCAAAATAAAAATAATCCTAAAGTGGGAGTGAAAGATCACGGAAAATTGCTTAAAGAATACATAGGGGAATTTGAAAAAAGTAAATTACGATATGTAAAATTTAGTGATTTTACACCACTTCATCATGCTGAAAGTAAAATCTACTATGCCTTAAACTTTAAAAAGAGAGTTAGTAAAACAGGTGGAGTGGGGCGCGCCATGGCTCTTCGCAGAGAATGTATTACTGCTGGGCAATACCGTACTTTTAAAAGTGACTTAACCTTAATGGAAGATTCTTTTTATTCAATTAGTGATTTACAAAAATCCCTCAATGCATTTTATCTTCCAGTTTTTAGGAAGGAGATGGAACTATTGCAGAGCAGAAATCTTGTTTCTACGCAATATTTAAAATCTATTGAAAAACTGTGTTCACTTCCTAATGTTGTATTAATCCGCCTTGGCAAAAATGGTGCTGATAGCAAAACTTACCAAGGAGAAAATATTGCTCAAATTAAAATCATGGGGGCAAAAGGTTCACCCCTAGTATTTAAAGATAGCAGCACCACAGTATGGCTTGCAGGGACCAATCAAGCCCAACAAAGTGATTTACTTCCATTTGGATGGGCATTATTAGAGTTTAATCCAAGCTCAGATAATGAAATGCTTAAAACTTGGTGTAACGCACAACCAAAATCAAAATTTGATCGTTCTGAAATTTTAGCGAAACGTGAGGCTCAAAAAATAGAACAAGCCCGCTTACAGGCTGAAGCTGAAGAAAAACGTCTCGCAGAACAGAAAGCAGCAGAAGAAAAACAGGCTCTTCTAAATTCGTTATCGGATAATCAACGTCTTGTGATAGATTTTGTGGAAAAAGTACAAAATACACGAGAACGTCAAGCAGATAATACCGGTTCTATTTTATTGAAAGAAGCTCAAGCTTTAATTGAAAGAGCGGTTGAAAATTGGGATATTTCTGAACGCCAATTTGTAAAATCTCAAATTACAGTTGAATTACTTAAATCAAAAGTGGATTTCAAGAAAAAAGATACAGAAAAAAATGTTAAAAAGTGGCTCAATAAATTGGTGACGGAATGAATCTGAATTCACTTCCTATTGCTCGATACCAATTTACCTTTCAGGTAACTGATGCTATTCAGTTACCTGAATATGCAGGTTCTACCTTGCGTGGAGCCTTTGGGCGAGCGTTGCGTAAAATTGCTTGTATGACAAAACAAACAGATTGCAAAAGCTGTCCGCTTTATCGTACCTGTCCATATACCAACATCTTTGAAACGCCAGCCCCAGCAGAGCATCAGATACAAAAATTTAGTCAAGTGCCTAACGGTTATATTATTGAGCCACCAGAATGGGGTGAGAAGACTTATTTACCAAATGAGGTGTTTCAATTTTCTATTGTGTTGTTTGGAAAATTAATTGAACAACTACCTCTTATTGCTTTTGCCTTTAAGCGTGCCTTTGAATATAACGTTGGGCATGGAAAGGCAAACCTATTGAATATAACGGTGTTTGATGAAAATACGGGACAATATCAACCGATATTAGTGAATGGAAATATTATTGAACATAGTAAAACGGTAACTTTACCCACTAAACTGCCTGATACTGCAATAATTAGCATTGTTACGCCACTGCGTTTACAAGAGAATGGCAAGCCATTAAGAGAGCATCAGATAAATGTTGAACGTTTTTTTATTTCTTTAGCAAAACGTTTTTCTCTACTAAGTGATTTTCACTTTGTTCCATTAAATTTAGACTTTGAATCCTTAAAGCAGCAAATTTTATTGATTCAAGATAGTAAAGCGTTGAAATGGCAAGATTGGACTCGCTATTCTTCCCGACAAGACCAGAGAATGAAATTGGGGGGAGTAATTGGAACGTGGCAGTTTAATCATCTTTCATTTGAATTAGCTCAATTGCTTTATATCGGTCAATGGCTACATTGTGGAAAAAATGCAACCTTTGGATTAGGTAAATATCAAATTACAAATTTGTAATTTTAAGTGTTGGTGATAAAAAGAGGCATAATGATTTTTTTGTTAAATAAGGATTATTATGGCTGTTTGGTTTGTTTCTCGTCATCCCGGTGCGATTGAATGGATAAAAAAACAATCTATTCATATCGATAATTGGGCTACTCATTTAGATACTAACCAAATTAAACCTGATGATATTGTAATCGGGACTTTACCCATTCATCTCGCAAGCCAAGTTTGTGAAAAAGGCGCTACATTTTATTTTTTATCTGTTAATGTAAAACCAGAGCAACGAGGCACTGAGCTTACAGCACAGCAGCTTATTGAGCAAGGTTGCACATTACAGGCATTTCATATTCAAAAACTATAAGGAAACATTATGCAACCTAAATATGATGTACATTTTTGTTTGATTTCAGATCAAGCTGCACCTTCATTATTGCCTATTTTAGATCCTGAATTTAAACCTAAAGAGGCTGTTTTTTTAGTATCAGATAAAATGAAAAGTAATGCCGAAGCATTAGCTAAAGTTTTTAAAGAAAAGAATGTCAAAGTGACATCAGTTCGTATTGAAAATATTTATGATTTTCAAGAAATGGAAAATTGCTTTATTGAGCTAATAGATCAATTTGATGGGCAAAATATCGCACTCAATGTAACTGGTGGAACTAAGTTAATGGCAATAGTGGCACAAAATACCTTTGCTATGGGAGGGAAACCTATTTTTTATGTAGATAGTGATAATAACCAAATCTTATTCATTAGTCGTGATGAAAAAGGGCAAAGCATTCCTAACAAGATGCTTAATTGTCAGATTGATCTAAAAACATATCTTTCTGCTTATGGCATGGTTTATAAATCAGCTAAACAGCCGATGGCTTCGGAACGATTACTTATTAATTTAGAGCCTTTTATTAAGCAGTATGATAAATATAAAGATAGTATTCCAGGACTTAATTATTACGCTTCTGAATCCCAAAAGAATGGTTTTAAAGTAAAATTCACGAATCATGATGATGAATCACTAGTTTCATTACTAAAAGAACTACACCACAAAGATTTATTAGATTTTGATAATCATCGTATTGATTTTAGAGATACGATGCATAAAGATCTTCTGAATGGAATATGGCTCGAAGAAATAACCTATAAAGCAATCGAGAATATTAAATCTATTCAAGATAAAGCATTAAGTTTAGAAGTTGGGAATTCCTCATACGATCAAAATAAGAAACAGTATGCCTTACAAAATCAAGGTAATCAAAATGAATTTGATATAGCCTTTATTGCAAAAAATCGCCTACATATCATTGAGTGTAAAACTCAAATGATGAATAAAGAGGGAGGATTAAAATCAGAGGATATCTTATATAAACTTGAAGCCTTGAAAAATTACGGAGGTTTAATGACAAAAAAATGTTTGGTGAGTTATTTTGAAGTGCCAGAGTCAGTTAAGAATCGAGCAAAAGAATTGCATGTTGAAATTATCCAAGGTAAAGATCTCCAACGTTTAAGAGAAAAAATTGCAAACTGGATAGGAAAAGCATAATGAGCCAGAAACGTAAAATTCTTCTTTCCGTTACAGGTATGTCTCCTGCCGTTGTAACAGAAACATTGTATGCATTAGTCACAGAAAAAGGTTTTATTCCTACTGAAATTCAAGTGATAACTACTGAGCAAGGCAAAAACAAGTTGCTAGAAGCTTTGTTAGGTATTGAAGGTGGACGTAAAGAGCGTAAAGGGGCATTGCAAGAGTTTATTGAAGATTACGGTGAGAAATATGGCTTTTCTTCAATCCATTTTGATGAAAGTTGTATTCATATTATTACAAACGAGCGCGGTCAAAATCTACCAGATATTCGCACCCCGGAAGAAAATGAACATGCGGCTAATAGTATAGTGCAATTAGTGGGTAACTTGTGCCAAGATGAAGAGATGCAATTGCATGTTTCCATTGCCGGCGGGCGCAAAACAATGGGCTTTTTTATGGGATATGCACTCTCACTTTATGGGCGAGAACAAGATTCTCTTTCACATGTTCTAGTGGATTCTCAATATGAAAGTCTGGCGAGTTTTTACTATCCAAAGCCTTATCCACATTTAATCAATAAGAATGATGGTACGCAAATTGATGCTAAAGATGGAAAAGTAATGCTAGCTGAAATTCCTTGGGTGCGTTTAGGCTTAGGTGTGCCTGAAGATTTGAAACAGCAGACTATTTCTTATAGTGATTCTGTAAAAAATGCACAAGCATTATTGGATATGCCATCATTAACATTCTTGTCTCCAATGGAAGAGCGTGGGGTCATGTTTGGGACAAAATTGTTAAAGCTTGCACCGAGAGGCTATGCTTTATTATTAAGTCTTGTTCTTGCGAAAAAACAAGGCTGGAATGTTGGAACGGGCAATCGGGAAGAAGCTCGAACCATTGCGACTTATTTAAACATCTATAGCCAAATGAAAAATGATGTTGAAATGGAGAATCGCTTAAAAGGTGCAAACAACGATTTAAAAAATGTTTTATCGGAATCTCGTACCGATATTAATAAAAAAGTGATGGCGAATTTTTCTTTAGGAAAGGGAGCAAGAAGCGATTATATTCCTTCTTCTAACCGCAAAACAGGCAATTACGAGCTCAATATAAACTTAGATAATATTGATATATCGGAAATTGAATCTGAACTCATTCACTTTAATCTACTTTAAATTTCAACCGCTCTTTGGAGCGGTTTTCTTTTTATACAAATTTGTATTTCATCCCTCATTTTTATTCTGTATCTATAATAACCTCATTCCAACAATTCATTGGATAAGAGGTATTAATAATGGTTTTAGAAGAAGTTATGCAATATTTAGAAAACCAACAATGGTATTGAGATGAATAATCCCATCAATATTTTCCATATTGATACGGAGAAAAGATGCAAACCACCCGCCACAAATATCTTATTGCTTACGATATTTCTGATCATAAACGACTTTATCAAGCTCACAAAAAAGTCGAAACCTATGCTATTGGAGGGCAAAAATCTTTCTATGAATGTTGGCTTACTGAACATGAAATGGAACGATTCAAGCAAGAGGTAAATGAACTAATAGAGCCATTAGAGGATAGAGTTTTTATTTTTCGTATTCCAGATAATGTAGAGCCGCAGCTATTTGGCAAGGCGACATTGCAATCAATATCCCCATTTTTACTGATCTGAAAGGTGGAAATATGTCTAGTTTGTATATTGATAGAAAAGGCACTGAAATTAAATTAAGTGGTGAAGCTCTTGTGTGTTATGAAAATGCTGAACGCATAGGAACCATTCCACTCGCACCTATTGAGCGAATTTATTTAAAAAGTGATGTTACAGTGCAAGCTTCTTTACTCGCTAAATTAGGCGAGAAAGGCATTGGAATTATCTTTCTTTCAGGCAGAAAAAATACACCGACACTTTTTCTGGCTCAACCTCATAACGATGCATTTCGACGACTCAGCCAATATGAGCTCGCCAAAAATGAACCATTTTGTTTAGCCTTCTCGAAAAAACTGATGTTACTAAAATTGGTGACACAGAAAAATTGGCTATGGCAAGCGAGCAATGCGCGAGCAGAGAAGAGAAGTATGTTAGCTGAAAAAGCGACAGAAATGGATTCTCTCATTCGAAAAATTAATGAACAAACCAACCTTGCCTCGTTGCGAGGAATTGAAGGTCGAGCCGCTTCTGTCTATTTTACCGCTTTAAGTCTTTACTTGCCGCCAGCTTTGCGATTTCAAGGACGAAATCGTCGCCCACCAAGAGATCCTTTTAATGCTCTTCTTTCTTTAACATATACACTTATCCATAGTGAAGCCGTGTTAGCTATCTATGGTGCAGGGTTAGATCCTTATATTGGTTTTTATCACGCACTTGATTTTTCTCGTGAATCACTTGCCTGCGATCTCATTGAACCTCTTCGCCCTCTAATTGATAACTGGTGTTTGGGTTTATTTCGAAAAGAAATATTACGAGAAGAATATTTCTCAACAACACAAGAAGGTTGCTTTTTAGGTAAAACAGGACGAGTGCAGTTTTATAAAGCTTATGAAAGTGCGGTCGGAAATTGGCGCAAAATGTTAACTGAAAACAGCCTTGATTTTGTGAGCCTTATCAAACAAGCTGATTTTGTCAGTTCACCTCAACGCCGTGAGAGTGATTTGCAGCATTTTTCAGGTTTTCATGAAAAACAATGGCAAACTTTGTTAGAACGCTATTACTTTAATCAACAAACTATGATGCAAGACATTATTTTCCAATTTTAGGAGTAAAGCATGGCTCAATATTTAATTGGGTATGACATTTCTGATCCCAAAAGATTACAACGAATTTATCGTAAAATGACACATTATGCGACGCCAATTCAATACAGCATTTTTTTATTAGATGGCTCAGAGAAATTGCTCAAACAATGTTTGGCTGAAATTATGTTAATCTTCAATAAGAAAGAGGATGATTTAAGAGTTTATCCTTTGCCTACCAATACAACACAATGGCGACTCGGAAAATCAAGTTTGCCAGAAGGTATTATTTGGACAGCCTTGCCAACAAGCTTGACATTATAATGCTAGAAAAAATCAAAAATAGAGGTAAAATAGACCGCACTTTTGATTGATTTAGAAAGGAAAAATATGCAAATTGTTTATTATTTGCTCAAATCAAGAGCCAACTCCTTAACCTTCCAAAAAAATTGGGAAGTGGGTCTGAAAGGCCGCATGATTCCTGCCTCGTCGAAAAACATCGCCCTGTTCGAAAGGGATTGAGACGCTACTTCACGGTCTAAACTAAACTCATGGATTTCAGTCGAAAAACATCGCCCTGTTCGAAAGGGATTGAGACCCCGGCTACAATCGCACAATTATCCCTTTGTTTTGTCGAAAAACATCGCCCTGTTCGAAAGGGATTGAGACTTTTTTAGGTGTTTCCATAATGTAGCCCCTTATAGGGTCGAAAAACATCGCCCTGTTCGAAAGGGATTGAGACACTGTAGTTCTTTAGATGCTAGAACAGCAGTATTACGTCGAAAAACATCGCCCTGTTCGAAAGGGATTGAGACTTCTTCTTGTTCGATAATTGATTGGTGATTAATTCTGTCGAAAAACATCGCCCTGTTCGAAAGGGATTGAGACCCATGAAAGAAGATACTTTATCTTTCATTTCTTCGTCGAAAAACATCGCCCTGTTCGAAAGGGATTGAGACTCTACTGATGTAAACCCACAACTCTTTGCTGTGTCGAAAAACATCGCCCTGTTCGAAAGGGATTGAGACTTACATAACTGTTCTATAACGAGCAATAATATTACCGTCGAAAAACATCGCCCTGTTCGAAAGGGATTGAGACTCAACGATAGATAAGCCAGCTACCGTTGTACGGTCGAAAAACATCGCCCTGTTCGAAAGGGATTGAGACGTTATTTACGTCTAATAGCAGCGAAAATCTCGTCGAAAAACATCGCCCTGTTCGAAAGGGATTGAGACTGTAATCAAAACGACAACCGTGAACCTCATAAGATGTCGAAAAACATCGCCCTGTTCGAAAGGGATTGAGACTAGACTTTTTCAGATAATTTAAAGTTTTTCATAAGTGTCGAAAAACATCGCCCTGTTCGAAAGGGATTGAGACTTAACTGGTTCTCAAATACTTGGACCTCACGGTCTTGTCGAAAAACATCGCCCTGTTCGAAAGGGATTGAGACGCGTATATGGTTCAGATAAAGAAATCACACCGCCGTCGAAAAACATCGCCCTGTTCGAAAGGGATTGAGACCAATCTGAGTCAGTGGTATTCACTGTTTTGGTTTCGTCGAAAGACATCGCCCTGTTCGAAAGGGATTGAGACATCGACACCATGCCAGTACACGCCCGCGCGTGGAGTCGAAAGACATCGCCCTGTTCGAAAGGGATTGAGACGCGAACATCATCTAACAATGCACCGTTCTTGCCTGTCGAAAGACATCGCCCTGTTCGAAAGGGATTGAGACGGATTTTTCGCTTCCGCTCCTGTTTCGGGATCTAGTCGAAAGACATCGCCCTGTTCGAAAGGGATTGAGACGCCCATGATTCAACAATACTAAGACCAGCAACAGTGTCGAAAGACATCGCCCTGTTCGAAAGGGATTGAGACTCAGTAATAACTTTGTTAATTTCTTCTTCAGATAGGTCGAAAGACATCGCCCTGTTCGAAAGGGATTGAGACGTGCCTAGTTTTAAGTGGGCGGTTGCATCGATATGTCGAAAGACATAGCCCTGATCGAAAGGGATTGAGACTCTTCTAGTTTCATACGTAGTTTTTGAATACGTGTCGAAAGACATTGCCCTGATCGAAAGGGATTGAGACAGACTTTGGGCTTGAGCAACTGTGTCTGCTAGGTTGTCGAAAGACATTGCCCTGATCGAAAGGGATTGAGACTTTTGGACTTTCTCGTCAAGTCTGCGAGTAACAGTCGAAAGACATTGCCCTGATCGAAAGGGATTGAGACGCATAGGTCTCAAGACCCTCTGCAACGTTACTGAGTCAAAAGACATCGCCCTGTTCGAAAGGGATTGAGACGTCGGTGTCGGGCGGTTACATTCTGACTACTCCGGTCGAAAGACATCGCCCTGTTCGAAAGGGATTGAGACTTACGGAACTTGCTGAGCACTGATACTTTCGCATCGTCGAAAGACATCGCCCTGATCGAAAGGGATTGAGACTGGTCTTGAATGAATTCTAACCATTCTTCTGGTGTCGAAAGACATTGCCCTGAACGAAAGGGATTGACACTCTTGTTGTTTTTTGATTTTTCAAAATCTTTTACCGTCGAAAGACATTGCCCTGATCGAAAGGGATTGAGACCCAAGTAAGGCAAAACATAGTTCTACCGCCTGTTGTTGTCGAAAGACATTGCCCTGATCGAAAGGGATTGAAACGTTTTTTCGTATTTTTAAATACGATTTTTCGTATTGTCAAAAGACACCGCCCTGTTTTAAAGGGATGTATATCGCTAAAGTGCGGTTAGTTTTCAATATAAATTGGAAATTGACCGCACGTTTTATTTCCTTTCATTTTTACAAATTTGTATTTTCACCTTTCTATTTATGACTTTTCTATAATTCACGCCGTCAGTAATTAATTTTTAGCTCAGACGATTGAGTGATAATTTAATTTATTAAAAATCTATAAAGAGAAAATAGAGAATTAAGCAATTATTGACACATAAAAAATTGTTCTAATTAAAAAATATGAGGGAATGAAAATGGCTGGAATTAATAAAGTAATTATTATTGGTAACTTGGGGAATGCACCAGAAATTCGGGCGATGCAAAATGGTGATACGGTTGCTAATTTAAGTGTGGCGACATCTGAAAGCTGGGTGGATAAAAATACGCAGGAAAAACGTGAAAATACCGAATGGCACCGCATTGTGCTTTATCGTCGATTAGCCGATATCGCAGGTCAATATTTGCGTAAAGGATCAAAAGTTTATGTTGAGGGGAAACTGAAAACACGTCAATGGCAAGATGAGAAAGGGCAAACGCATTATGTGACAGAAATTATTGGTAGTTATTTGGAAATGCTAGGAAGCAAGGCGGAAAATAATCAGATTGACCCATCTATTCCATCGGTCAATCAAGAGAAGCCGACATCAAATTATTTAAATAAACATCATAGCGATGATCCATTCCTTGATGGTTCAGATGAAAAAGATTGGCCATTTTAAGAAGGTTTAATGATATGCAGTATCAAGAAAAAAAATTAACGATTGAACAAAGATTAAAAGAGAAATTGAAACCACAACAATATAGTAACCTTTTAAACAAAATTCAAAGTTGTTCTCAGTCCCAAGAGGAGGCTTTATGGCAAATGCTCTATATTTTAGAAGAAACACCAAAGCATGTTTGTTTACAAGGTGCTGCGGGTAGTGGGAAAAGTTATTTAGCGGGGATCTTGAAAGATATTCTAGTGTCACTTTACCCGGATTCAGTCTATGCCGCCGCTTCAACACATCAAGCTAAACGTGTACTGAGTAAAAGCTTGGGTGGCTTTGGCTGTGTGACACTGCATAGCCTTTTAGACTTAAAACCTGAAGAAGAGGAGGATAAATTACATTTTATTCCACGGAGTAAATCTATTGCTGTATTTGAGTTAAATGACGACGTGACGACTTTAGAAAGTAATCATGAAGAGAGGGAGACTTTATTTTTAATTATTGATGAAGTTTCAATGGTAGATTCTCAAGTCTTTACTCATATGAAAGAAGTTATCCCCGAGCATGTAAAAATTATCGGTATTGGCGATCCTTATCAGCTTCCGCCAGTATATCAAGAAGATCACAAAATAGTAGAGAAATCACGTTTCTTCACGGATAGCACATTTTGCCAAGTGCATTTAAGTGGGGTGATGCGACAATCTATTGACTCACCGATTATTAAACAAAGTGAAGAAATTCGTTTAATGCAGCGTGATACATTAACCCCAGAAATGTCTTCAAAAGGTGTTGGTATTATTCAATATCATTCAATAAAAGCATTTGCAGATGCTTATTTAGAACGAGTTCACTCGGCTAAAGATGCGCTGGATTGCCGTATTTTGGCATTTACCAATAATAAAGTGAATGAGATTAATCGCTATATTCGTCAGCAAATTCATAAAACGAATGAGCCTTTAATTGTAGGAGAATATTTAATCTTACAGGAGCCAGTAAGAGATCCGGATGATATTAAAAAGGTGATGATTAGTAATGGTGAGATTTTAGAGGTTGTGACCATCCAAGAAAAAAATAAAAATTTTTGTTTTAATTTTAGTAAACAAAATCTTTCCGTTAATTATGCTGAGATTGAGGTTCGCATTTTATATGATGATGAACAGAAAGATAGATTGGTGAAATTAAATATCATCCCCGATGAAAAACAATATGAAGAGTTTAAAAAAGCGCTTTCATTTGAAGCATTGCAACTAAAAATTGCAAAACGGCAAGGTTTATTGAAAGGGCAAGAAGCTGGTTTTATGTGGCATTATTGGTGGAAAGATCGCGTCTTTTTTATTTCGACAAAATCTATTTTCGCCTCGACAGTGCATAAAACACAAGGTACCACGCTAGATTCTTCATTTGTTTATACTTCAGATTTTGCCGCTGCGAAAAATATTGATTTAGAGCTGTATTATCAACTGTTATACGTTGCGATTACTCGAGCGAAAAATCAAGTTCATTTCATCTAATAAAAAGTGGGGAAACCCACTTTTATTTTTACAATTTTGTAATTTCCTCTTTTAAATACTCTGCTTGTTATGATGACTTTATCAAAACAAGGAGAGAATCATGTTAAATATTCAACAAAATACTAATCATTATTTAAAAGATGGTTATTCTCTTCCTTACACTTCAAGTGAATTACTTGCTATTTCTTTAGGTTACAAAGAAGTATTTCACTCACGTTCTTATAACCAACGCTACTTTATTCTAAATGGGAAAAAGTGGATCCATAACTTAGAGGCATTACGTCATAAATTAAATCGTGAATATGGACGTTATATTACCGATGAAGAGCTAGAAGCATCTGAGCCGGAAGGCTTTGGCTATGATGTTACAGCTTATTTTGAGCATTGCGTTGTGCCAGTAAAAGCTGTGTCGAAAACAAATGATTTTAAAGAATTAATGAGACGAGTGAGTCTTTCTCATTAATACAAATTTGTAATTCACTCGATTTATTTTTAATTCTTTTATTATAAGCATAAGTTAATTATTAGGAGTCAATATGTATTATTTAACAAATCACAATTTTAGTAAATTATTAGGTGCATTATATTTGGATCTGCCAATGAATTATGCAGAGGCTTATGATAACTATTATTCAGCATACCGCTTGGCGAGTTTTGATCTCGATCTTCATTTCTTTACAAAAGATGAAGCGCGAGCATTAGTGATTGCCGATAAACTTGTTAAAGATATTAAATTTGTTGCAACTGAAGTCCAGATTGCACGTTGTAATATTGAACAACAAAAATGGGTTGAAAAAATTGTGCTACCCGCATTTCATTCACATGAAAATTGTCAATTATTATCAAGCGATTTTGAGAATTTTTTAATTCCAGAATCCTGTCCTGAGTCACGTCGTGAAGAATATCGTGCTTATTTTTTAGAAAATAAGGACCGTTACGGCAATGCTGAAAATAAGATTGAGCCGATTGTTTTTTGCCGCCTATTACAAAGCAAATTTAATTTATCCGAAGAACTTGATGATTTGGTGAAACATCATTTCAGTAAAACAAACTATGATAATTCAGAAGTTGCTGAATTTAATCATACGCTTGATTTTGAAAAAGAAATTACCAATATTCAAGCAATGATTGATTCTTTTACTGGTCATGCATCTAAGTTCAAACCTCGTGAGGTTCGTTCGGCTTTTTATCGCCAAAATTTAACACATTTAACAGAAGAGGAACGTAATATGATTGCGACTATGCAGCAAGAGCGTAAACAGATCTATTTTCGCATCATTAATTTTTATTTTAAAAAGCTTTTTAAAGAAGGCGCAGATATTCCTTTGAATATTTTAAAATTATCAGGGTTTCAACCTTGTAAGGGATGTTGCAAGCATTTATTAGCTAGGTGGTAAATAAATGCTGAAAACCCTATTATTTTTGACCGCACTTTATTTAAAGCGTGAGGGTAGCGTCTAAATCCTCAACCGAAACCTACAAGCCTTACAAAATCCCCACCAATTGATTTCTGTATATCACGCATCATTTTCAATTTCTTACCTTAGGGCATTTTCTCGGTCTGGTTTATATTTTAATAAAGTATTTCAATAAGTTATTTTCAATTTTACCAATAAGGCTGACATTCTAGCGCTAGAAAAAATAAAAAAATAACGGTAAAATAAACCGTACTTTCGATTGATTTAGAAAGGAAAAATACATGCAATCTGCTTATTATTTGCTCAAATCAAGAGCCAACTCCTTAACCTTCCAAAAAAATTGGGAAGTGGGTCTGAAAGGCCGCATGATTCCTGCTTTCAATATATCCATAATATTCATCGCCCTGATTGAAAGGGATTGAGACCCGTAACCGTCTAGATAGACGTTATCGCCCCAGTTCGTCGAAAGACATCGCCCTGCTCGAAAGGGATTAAGACTCTGCACGTTTACGGTTTTTACGCACGTCGTGATCTGTCGAAAGACATCGCCCTGCTCAAAAGGGATTAAGACTTACCTTTCATAATTGTTTTGTATTTATTTCTAGGGTCGAAAGACATCGCCCTGCTCGAAAGGGATTGAGACCAATTTGTGTTTGCATAGCATTTGATAAATCTTGCGGTCGAAAGACATCGCCCTGCTCGAAAGGGATTAAAACTAAACTTCTTTGGCTTTGGCTTCAATACGGTCTACAAGTCGAAAGACATCGCCCTGCTCGAAAGGGATTGAGACACGCCTGTTGGATTGCGATCTGGGTGGTATTTAATAGGTCGAAAGACATGGCCCTGTTTGAAAGGGATTTTGTAAGGATTTATTTTGTGAGAGGTAAAGAAAACGGCCAAAAACCTATTGATTTTTGACCGCACTTTATTTGAAGAGGGGATTAACGTTTAAACATGCCGCCTAAACCACCGAGGCCACCTAAGCCGCCTCCGCCCATTAAGCCTTGCATGCCGCGCATCATTTTCGCCATGCCACCTTTGCGCATTTTCTTCATCATGCGTTGCATTTCGTCAAATTGTTTCAGCAACTTATTCACATCTTGAACTTGTGTGCCAGAACCTAATGCAATACGACGACGGCGAGATCCTTTGATAATA
>QWCO01000460.1_pt1 | contig 18800 bp, 16 predicted proteins | sample 1972611 | NCBI WGS metagenome assembly QWCO01 (sample SAMN09866706, study PRJNA288562) | Human oral metagenome isolate term1_saliva, whole genome shotgun sequencing... | reverse complement strand
AACACCTATGGCGTTGAATCTCCTTGCGAACGTTGACCCGGGGTAGGCTCGTTCCTCGCCAACCCCGGGCTATCAAAAGAACAACTCGTACCGAGTTGCGTGATGAAGGTATTTCAATTGCCATCTACATTCATTGGAATACTGGCATGACACCTATGGCGTTGACCTCCACACAACACGCATAACCCAGGGTAGGCTGACGCCAACCTTAGGCTATCAAACGTACAACGCCTACAGCGTTGATTTGCAATTGAGGCTTTGATTTGTACGTTTCATCACCCGATTCAAACCATCCCACGGCATGAATTAATAGCACGATGCATGGAAATGTATAGCATCTATGGCATTGCATTGTTTGTTTTATCACCCGATTTACACCATCCCACGGCATGGATTAATGGGGAATTATGGGAAAATATATAATGTTAATGGCATTGGATGATTCACATCGTGTTTTGCCTCATATTATTACGTTTCATGATTCACGTCAAATTGGCGTGTGATTTGAGTCATATCACACGCCAATTTGTAGTATTTCATCGCGCAAAGTGAATGGGTTGACGAAATACTTTCAGCCGTCCTTAGAAATCCTTACTTTTTGTTTGCCTGCTGCTTCAAATAAGTGCGATAGGGCATTTGTAAGTCGAGGTATCTGAAATTCTGTGGAGGCATTTCGTCAGGCAACTGCATGTAGTTGCCATAACAATACTTTAGATAAGCATCGGGCTTAGCAACGCCCATGAAACTATGGCCTTCAAACGAGATGGGTGTAGGCTCTCCATAGACCTCACGCGGTAAGATTCCGCGCTCAGGAGCGTTGTCATGGTCGGCCACGAGCGTTGAATGGTCGAAGTCATACTCGCTTTGTATCTTGTCAAGTTTACGATGTAACCACGCCGAAGAGAGCAGTTTGTGACACATTTTGATGAAAAGGCAGTCAAGACCACGCCCATGTTTATAAGGATCGCGTAGGTTATAATACATCAATCTCACGTAGAAATCATATCTCATATAATGCCACTTGCGTTTCAATGGGTTTGTAGTCATGCCGTCAAGTGGAAAGATATCCACGGGCAATCCACCTATAAAGTTGAAGCTTCTGCGCAGAATATAAGTGGTGTTTGCGTCTTGAATGCGTGCAAAGGCATAGGGGTAATGTGGGTTTTGGATGCCACTGACGAGCTCGATGTGCTTGGGTAACCACTCGTTGGCATGTGCAATGAGGATGTTATAGTCCTTTCTTGGCAGGGCAATGTCTGCGTCGTCATCCCATGGAACAAAGCCTTTGTGGCGCACAGCACCCAGCATTGTGCCCGCTAAAAGATAGTAACGCAGATGGTGTTCACGGCAAACGCGGTCGATATTCACCATAAGTTCAAGGATGCAGGCTTGCAGTTTCTTGGTTTCTTCGTCTGAAATCCTTCCCTTTTGTTCTTTCATTTTATAATGGTTTTAAGAGTTTTATATAAATTATTTCGCACTGATTGAGGTTTAAATGACCTTATCTTTAAGTTTCAGAAGACGCCTTTTGGGAGGTCATTCGGAAATATTTATCTAACACAAGCAGTGAAATGATGCATTCACGACGGGCATTTCTAAACCTGTTTACATGTTCATGGGCGTGATTGATGATGGCTTGTGCCTCGTCGGGATGACTGATATAATAGTCTATTCTGTCTTCTAAGTCGCTATAATCAGGCTTTACTTCTATGTAATGATAATTGGGAATGAGCGTTCCTTCCATAAACCATGTTTCATACTTTGGGCGTGGCATGACGGCGATTGAATTTGAAGACATAATCCATTTGAGGTTGCTTGCCACATCGTTACCCTCTAAGGCCATGATAAACTTATAGTCGAGATGTTCCCGAATGGTCATTTTCTCGGTGTACCATTCTGTTAAATGCTTGTCGATAACACCGATATTGAAGCGTGGATTACCGAAGAATTTCTTGACGAAATCATAGCGATTCTGCTTTAAAGTGTTGCTATCGAACTGGCCAATCAAGCCTCGAAAGACCACTTTATTGGCTTTTTTGGTGAAGCGAAGTGGGTCGTTTACGAAGAGGAAATGACGCACACGGTCGAGTTTCATCAGTACAGCGTTGGCATTGTTTGCATCAATTGGTCGGCTCTTTACAATTGAAGGAACCTCTGGAATAGCGGTGATGTCTCCAGGAAGTAACTTCCATTTGTTGTTCAAAGGAAAGGCCTTTGCATAGCGAAATGAGTCAAGATAGTAAACCGATTGCCCTGTTTTCTTTTGCTTTGCGAGGCAGATGGCCTGCTGTTGAAAGGCAGAATGGTCGATGGTTGAACGTTGAAGCTTGTTGTAATAGTCCACGCGTTGCGAAATCTCTTCCCAGTCGTCGCGTTGTGAAACCTTTGAAAGCACCATCTTGCGAAATAGGGATAGCAGGCAGTGGGGCGTCAGAATCCAAAGATAAGACGTGAGATAATAGCGCAGCTTTGAGTTCTTTCCGCTGTGCAACATATAGTAAAGTTTGCGTGGAATCATCATGATGATCATGTGTTATAGGGGAATAGATCTTGACTTTTGACGAGAAGTAAACAACAGATAGCAGGATTTAGCCTTGCGGTTGAGGCTGTTCCTTTTTGCGTTTCACAACCTTTCCATTCTTCACTTCCCAGTTTTTATTAAATTCTTCGCGTGTTCTTTTCCAGCGATTGTGGCTCCATAAGTAGAGTTCGGGCTGGTTTTTAATAGACCTTTCCAATTCTTTATAGTATAGATCTGTTATCTCAAAGTCGGCCATCTCTTTGGTGTTGCGACTGATGAGACGCATTTCGCAGTTATAATGGCCTCTTTTCACACGTGTAACATGGCCATAAAAGAAGGCCTGTCCAGTGTGTTTGATAATTCGTTCGGCTCCGGTGAGCACTGGAGTGTCGTGGTTTAGGAAGTCAACCCAATGATGTATGTTCCACCATAGTGGCACTTGATCGGATATATAGCCAACAATGAGCGGCTTTCCTTCGCGAGAAAGCGTGATAATCTTGCGCAAAGACTCTTGCATGGGGATGCATAAGGCACCGTGAAGTTCGCGTACATACTTGAACAAACGATCGAAATATTCGTTTTCAAGAGGGTGATAGAGCTGACAACAAAGGCCGTTTGATGTCCAATAGGGAAGCGAAGTAATCCATTCCCAGTTGCCTAAGTGTCCGAGATATACGCCTATCGACTGGCCTTCGGAGAGGATTTCATGAATCTGTTCCATACCCGTGAACGTCATTCTCTGCATGAGTTGTCGTTTACTTATAGACATAAGCTTGACTGTTTCGACAAGATAGTCGCAGAACCAATGGTAGAATTGGTGCTCAATCTCACGCAGTTCGGCCTCTGATTTCTCTGGAAACGAGGTGGAAAGATTGTTCCAAATCACGTCATGTCGATAGCGAACAACATAAGTTATGACGTAATAGAGTAGGTCGGAAAGGCGATAAAGCACCCATAAGGGCAACAAAGACATCACCCACCAAAAGCCATAAGCGAGGGTATAAGCTATATATAACAGTGCTTTCTTCATTTTGTTTAGGGCTGAACTTTGAGTTTATCCTTCACCATTCGGTACATATATTGATAGATGATGGCCTTAAGTTCGGTCTCCATCTGGTGTTGTTCTTTCACTTTTCCTACGAGGTTATGCTCCATAAGCAGGTCGGTGAGTTTGTAAATGGCTTTGGTTTGTTTGCCATCCCATTGCAAAACATAACCATATTTCACGTATTGATAGATGCCATTTAGATAGTTTACAGCCCACGTTTCGCTTGCAGGCGTGCTGAGAAGGTCGTCACCGAAGGCCAGATAAGGAGTGGGATAGCGGATGTAGCTGAGCAAGGTCGGCATGATATCTATTTGTTGTGCGATGCCATTTACACGTTGAGGCATGATGTCACCTGACGGATCATATATAATAATAGGTGAGCAAAAGCCGCCTATATCGGTTTTATATTGTGCATGATCACTTTGATTTGTGTGGTCACTGGTAAGCACAAAGATCGTGTTTTTGAACCATTTCTGTTTGCTTGCTGAGGCAAAGAACTTTCCAATAGCCATGTCGGTGTAGCGTATGCACTTTTGAATGGGCAGATGTTCTTCCTTATAAATGTTCTTATATTTATCGGGAACAACGAATGGGTCGTGGCTCGACACGGTGAAAAGTGCCGTCATGAATGGCTCTTTTAGCTCGCCCATCTTCGCACAATAGTATTGAAGGAAGGGCTCATCCCATATTCCCCAGTTGCTATCGAAGTCCTTATCGCCACCAAAACGAGGGTCATTGTCATAGTCTTGGCGCCCATAATAGTTTTGGAATCCAATCTTTTTAGAGAATGCCAAAAAGCCCATTGAACCACGGTTTGCCCCATGGAAGAAGGCCGTTTGATAGCCCCAATGGCTTAAAAGGCCTGGTAAGCCGGTGTAATCATTCATCGAAGCGGGCGTGAGAATAAAGGGTTCACCGAATCGAGGAATGCTACAAAGGATGGAAGGCATACCATCAATGCTCTTTCTTCCATTGCAAAATGAATAACGATAAACAAGACTTTTCTCAATCAATCGGTCCACATTGGGCGTATATCCTTTATATTTTCCACCGAAAAAGTCCTTATTAAAGCCACCGATATATTCTCTTCCGAAGCTCTCAACGATAAGGATGACGATGTTCTTCTTGTTGAATTTCCCCTTCGGGACAATCATGTGAACGGGCGAATAGACCTTTGCGGCCTCATTGAGTGATGTGTAATAACGAGGTATTTCGAAGTCGGATTTGCCAATAGTACGTATTAATGCGAACGGCGTATTAAGCACAACAGCGCAGTCAGTGGGTCGTTCTACAAACTGATTTGCATTGCTTATGGTGATGGGTCGCACGCCAGATTGAAGTCCTCCGCGGCATCCTGCCACAGTAGCGATGCCTGCTAACACGAAGCATACAAGGAGTTTGAGTGTGAAAGCCCATCTTTCCTTCGGACGCTTATAGTCACGATAGTCGGTGTGTGGCATGACATAACATTTCCAGATGGCCCAAACGATGAGTCCAAAGATAAGTAAAAGATACCAGTGGGTCAGCGTATTATGAAGGATTATGCCTGTAATGTTGTTCTCATTACCAAACTCTCTGAACACGCTTGTTGTCGTTCGGCGCAGTGTAAAGGGGAAGTAGACAGCGTCAGCAAGGTTGATGGCTAACGCAAAGGCATTGACAACAACAAACAACCACTTGCAGATGCGGTGATAAATCGGGTTTTCTTTGCGCCAAAAAGGAATGAGCATGAGAACCATGTAAAGGCTGTTTGTGTAGAGAATTGCCGTGGTATCAAACATCAAACTGCCTTTAATCCAGGGACCGATAGTGCTGAGTTTGAGTCCTTCGGCAAAGTAACTGTAGTTCACAAACACGTAAGTGACGCGTGCAAGAAGGTAGATGAGGTAGGCCAATAGCAAGTTAACAAGCAATGCTATGGGCGAACCGAATGATGATTTTAATAGGCGTTTCATGCTATTCCATCCTTTCTTTAGTTTACACTTGTTGCATTTCGTGCAGCTTTTTGTAGTATCCGTTATTGCCAATGAGTTCATCATGCGTGCCACGTTCAATGATTCGGCCTTCATGGAGCACGCAAATCTCGTCGGCATTACGTATGGTTGATAGTCTATGGGCTACCGCAATGGTCGTTCGAGTCTTCATTAATTTCGCCAAAGCATCCTGTACTAACCGTTCACTTTCAGTGTCGAGAGCCGACGTTGCCTCATCAAGTATAAGGATAGGTGGGTTCTTTAAGATGGCACGCGCTATGCTAACACGCTGCCGTTGGCCTCCCGATAGCCTACCACCACGGTCACCTATGCTCGTGTTGAAGCCCTCTTCACTCTGCATAATAAAGTCAAAAGCGTTCGCAATTCGAGCCGCTTCAGCCACTTGTTCATCGGTAGCTTCCGAGGTGCCGAACTTGATATTGTTCTTGAAAGTGTCGTTAAACAGGATGGCTTCTTGGTTTACATTGCCGATGAGGCGACGCAAATCATGAATCTTTAAGTCTTTAATGTTGATGCCATCAATAAGTATTTCTCCCTCTTGTACATCGTAATAACGAGGAATAAGGTCTACAAGTGTAGACTTTCCTGAGCCACTTTGACCAACGAGTGCAACCATCTTGCCTTTCGGAATCGTAAGATTGATGTCGCGAAGTACCCATTTTTGTTCATATTTGAATGACACATGACGGAACTCTATGTCGTGTTCAAAGGCAACGATTGACTTCGGATGAGCACTCTCTTTGATGCTAATCTCGGCTTTAAGTATCTTATCTACGCGTTCCATACTGGCCAATCCTTTCGGTATATTGTAGCCCGCCTTCGAGAATTCTTTTAGGGGATTGATGATAGAATAGAGCATTACAAGATAATAAATGAACTTAGGGCCGGTTAAAGTATGGTTGTTTAATACGAGCATTCCACCCACCCAAAGCACTATAATAATCATAATCGTGCCAAGAAACTCACTCATTGGGTGGGCCATCTGCTGGCGAATGTTCACTCGCATGACATTCTTTCGGTAGCAACTATTTACTTTATCAAACCTTTCATTCATCAGTTTTTCTGCACAAAAGGCTTTAATGATGCGCAGACCACCAAGAGTTTCTTCCACCTGACTCATCGTATCGCTCCATAAACTCTGGGCTTCTATACTTTGAGCCTTGAGCTTTCGCCCAACGACTCCCATGAACCAACCAAAGATTGGCACAAAAATTATCGTGAAAAGTGTAAGTTGCCATGATGTAATTACTAAGGCTGCAAAGTAACTAATGATGAGAATTGGGTTCTTGAAAAGCATGTCTAAGCTCGCCATGATAGAGCTTTCAATCTCTTGAACATCACCACTCATGCGGGCAATGATGTCACCTTTGCGCTCTTCGCTAAAGAAACCGAGCGACAATGCATTGATTTTCTGGTAGAGTTGGTTGCGGATGTCGCGCACAACTCCTGTGCGAATAGGAATGATTGTGGCTGAAGAGAGAAAGTAAGCTCCTGTTTTCAACATGGTCATAAAAGCCAAAAGCAGACCTATTATCAATAAGGTGTTGGCCGGACCTAACGTGAAAATATAGTGCTGAATGTAGTAGTTGGCATTGTTAACCAACAGATCTACGAAGCTTTCTAAACTATGAACATTGTCCCATGTGATGAGTTTCGTGACAGGTTTAACGTCACTTGTCTTAAACAAAATCTGCAAAATAGGAATCAAAGTCATGAAAGAAAAGATGTTCAACACCGCTGAAAGGATGTTGAATATGATGCTCCACACGAGATATTTCTTATAAGGTGGAACGAAGCGTCGAAGCACTTGCAAGAACTCTTTCATACGTTTTCGGTCTTGATTTATTTGATTTCTTCGCCAAAGAGCGTTGCACTCGTCGAGCCAGTGATACGCACTTTAAAGAACTCGCCTATGTGGTGATTACCTTTTTCGACAATAACGGCTTTGTTTTGTTCGGTTCTTCCCATGAGATGATTACGGTCTTTCTTACTGAATCTCTCTGTAAGAATCACAAATTCTCGGCCTTCATCCTTCTTGTTTTGTTCGGCACTGATGGCTGTTTGCAAATGAATGAGCTGATTGAGTCGGGCAATCTTCACTTCTTCGGGCACGTTGTCGGCCAGATGTTTGGCTGCATAGGTGCCGGGACGTTCACTGTATTTGAACATGAAAGCACTGTCATAGCCCACCTCTTTGACCAAAGAGAGCGTCTGTTCTTGGTCTTCTTCCGTCTCATTATGATAGCCAACGAAGATATCGGTAGTCAAACCACAGTCTGGAATGATGCGTTTTATGGCAGCAACTTTATCGAGATAGTCCTCCCGTGTGTACTTTCTGTTCATCAGTTTCAGTATCTTATTGCTGCCACTTTGAGCGGGAAAGTGAATGTGTTTGCAAAGGTTTGGCTCGTCGGCAATGGCATGTAGGATATCTTCTGACATGTCTTCAGGATTCGAAGTGGTGAATCTCACACGCATATCAGGCACACTTTGCGCCACCTTTCGAAGCAGTTCGGCAAATGAAGTGCCGTTTTCGGGGCGCTTACCATTTGGCAAAAGACCATACGAATTGACGTTCTGGCCAAGCAAAGTAACCTCTTTAAACCCTTTGTCATGCAAGTCTTTGACCTCTGCCAAGATGCTTTCCACATCACGACTACGCTCTCTTCCGCGTGTATAAGGCACGATACAATAGTGGCAAAAGTTGTTACATCCGCGCATGATACTAACGAAACCACTCACCCGATTGCCTCCAATGCGTTGCGGAAGCACGTCACGATAGGTCTCTGTTGTAGAGAGATCGGTGTCTACTGCGGCATGACCAAGCTCGCATTCTGCAATCATTGTTGGCAAGTTTAGATAGGAATCAGGACCACAAACAAGGCTTGCGTGGTGGTTCTTTATAAGGTCGTCTTTCACTCGTTCGGCCATACAGCCGAGCACACCAAGGATGAGTTGGCGTCCTTTCTTTTGCTCGGCATGCAGTGTATCAAGTCGATTGTATATCTTGTTTTCGGCATTTTCGCGTACACTGCAAGTATTAAGAAAGATGGCATCTGCCTCTTCTTCGTTCTCACATACCTCGTATCCGGCCATCTTCATGACTGAAGCGACGACCTCACTATCGGCTACATTCATCTGACAGCCATAGGTTTCGATGTATAATTTCTTGTCCATAAATGATAAAAAAGCCTGAAATCAGCCCCCGACTCCCTCCCCAACGAAGGGGAGAAAAAGCTTAAAAGGCTTGTGAAGGCTTATATGTTGTTTGCTTTATTGTCTTTATATATAATTTAATTGTATGTTATCAATATTGAAAAGTCTATCGTAATTTCCGCTTTTTACAGCTTTCTTTCTTTTGAAAATCAGTGGTCTATGTTCTTTTAATGCGTTCAACGGAGGATACAAAAGACTTTAACCATGTGTCATCTCCCATTTCTTCGAGAGACTCCGGGAGTAGATATGCGGTTTGAAATGAAATTCAACACGGCATAAAGTGCCACACCTGTAATCAAGCCTGCTATGGCATCAATGGCATAATGCGCCTGAATGTAGACGGTAGCCATGCATAAGAACACGTAGAAGGGCAGCAAAGTAAACAGCAGTTTGCGGTTACCACTGCGCCAAGCCAATAGCATGCAGATGGTGCTTACACCGACATGACTGCTCGGAAAGGCAGCCGTGGGGCGCTCACCTGCGGCTTTTGCATCTTCAACGAGATTGTAAAAGATGCCATGAACATCACCCGGACTCGGCAAACAAGCTTGATGTGAGTTGAAGTAATCACCCACATTGGGAAATATTCCGTGTGCAGCATTGTGCAAACCAATGGCTTTATAATAAAAGGTTGGCCCTGCAACAGGCAGTAAATCAAAGATAACGTAATAGCTGAAAAAGGCTCCCAAGATGATGAAAGCAGCCTTTCCAAAGTCTTCATAGCGTTTGAAGAAATAGTAAAGTGTTACTACTGCTATCATCGGAAAATAGGAAACATAACCACAATCCATGAGCTCACTCACAATGGGTGAAGGGAAAGCACGGGCAAATTCGAGTGCAGGTTGGAAACCAAAGAGCTGTTGTTCCCAGGTGGCAAACACGTGATCGAGGTTCGGAAACATGCGATTGATTTCGTAGGTATCGGGATACCACCATGCCAACATACCCATTTGAGCTGCCACACGGACAAACATTGTAAACCTACAAGGCAGTAATCGATAGACAATCCATAGGGCAATGATAGTTGCTCCCACGCGAACTCGCTCCCAAATCATCGTCTCGGGATTCGTTAATTTGGTAGAAGTGAACAGCACAATCAATAGGGTAAATGCGATATAAGCAATCACAACCCACTCAAAAGGCATGAGACTTTTGTGCTCAGCCTGCCATCCTTCGCCCTGCCAAGGCCATGTAAAAGTGTTCTTGTTTCTTCTTTTTACCATTTACAACCATTTGTTCTCGCGATACCATTCGATGGTTCTTCGCGTACCTTCTGCAAGGTCTACCTGCGGATGAAAGCCCAATTCATCTACTGCAGGCTCTATATCGCAACGCCAATTACGCTGCTTCAATATGTTATATTTATCGTTGTTGAGCGCTGAAATCTTACCCGTCATGTGAGCAATGCGCTCGCCAAAGAACGTCACGACACGCAAAACCCAAACCGGAGCCTTAATTCTTATCCACCAAGGATTGCCAAGGCATTTATGAATCAGATTGCTGAAGTCTGACGATTGGTATACATTGCCGTCACTGAGAAAGTATTTTCGTCCGTCACGTCCATGGTCGAAAGCCTGAAAAACGGCTTGAACCACGTCGGTAACATAAACAAATGTGATGTCCTGACGCTTGAAACCAACAGAGAAATCAACGTGCCCCTTGATGCTTTTTGCCATTAAGAAGTAGTCGCGTTCACGCGGTCCATAGACTCCTGTGGGCCTTAAAATGATGTAAGGGAAATCGTTTCCCACGCGCTCCAAATACGCTTCGGCCATGAGTTTGCTTTTCCCATACGCCGTGTTTGGCTTCGGATGGTCGTCTTCTGTAATCTCGTGATAAGGTTGTTGCTCTTTGATTGCGCCATAAACACTAAGACTACTCAAGTAGATGAAACGTCGGATGGGCATGTGTAATGCCAGCAACGCTTCAACAAGATGACGCGTTCCGTCTGTATTTATCTTGTAAAAGTCGTCGGCATGTAGGCACTTTGTCACGCCAGCGGCATGCACAACATAGTCGAACTCGTGTCCGGCAAGTTGCTTTTCCAAGTCTTTTTCAGAGGATAAGTTGAGCTCAATGAAGTGTATTCGCTTATCGGTGAGATACTTTTTTGAACTGCTTTTCCTCACAGCAGCCCACACTTCCATCTCCCGACGCAGCGCTTCTTCTACGATAAAGCTGCCAATGAATCCACTGGCACCAGTCACTAATATTTTCATTAAATAGCTATTTACGGGGCAAAATTAATGGATTTTCCATGAATGGCAAAGGATTTCTCTGAATATTTAAGGTGAACCCACGGCATGGGCGCTATCCCATTGGCCGATAATCATGTGAAACCAAACGGCAAACTACATTCATCGTGAATGAACTGCAAAGCCTTATGACGTCAGCATCCCAATCCCCTTTTTTGATAGAAAGTCCTTCCATGCGCTCTTTTCAAAGCCTCCTGTGAATAGAATGTAAGTCAATGAACCTCAGCATTTTATGCAAACGATGAGCAAAAGTGAAGTGAGTCGTCATGCTATCTGCGTCATTTCGTGGTGTAATCTGCGTTATTTTAGCGTGTCATTTGACTCATTTTATAATGCAAAGCATGGCAGATTACACGTCTATCTGCCCCAAATCATAAAACAGCATAGGGCAGGATAAATCGCTTTTTGCATCATCAGCCCTCGACTTTATTTCGTCTTTACAGAATGATATGTTCGCAATTATTTTCAAATATCCTTGCCATAAAATTTGGTTATGTCGTGATTGATGATTATCTTTGCATGCGAATTCGGGATGTAGCGCAGTTGGTAGCGCACACGTCTGGGGGGCGCGAGGTCGCCAGTTCGAGTCTGGTCATCCCGACAATTCAGTCAAAAGGAAAGCTAACGGCTTTCCTTTTTTCGTTTGAAGCGAATCAAAGAAAGTTGTAGCATTAGGCTCATTCAAGCATAAAATTTGGGCTATCGTCACACGTAATCAAAGATTTTTGTGTAAGTTTGCAGTCTATGGAGCACGAATATTATGTGAAACGGTGCCTGCAATTGGCTGAGAATGGACGGCAAAATGCCAAGCCTAATCCCATGGTTGGGGCTGTAATTGTGGCGCGAAATCGTATCATTGGCGAGGGATATCACGTCAGATTTGGTGAAGAACACGCTGAAGTTAATGCCTTTGCAAGCGTCAAACCAGAGGATGAAATGCTGTTAAACGAGGCCACAATCTACGTGTCGTTAGAGCCTTGTTCGCATTATGGGAAGACGCCACCTTGTGCAGATCTCATCATCAGTAAAGGCATAAAGCGTTGTGTTTGCGGTTGTGTTGACCCCTTTGCAAAGGTGCAAGGACGAGGTATTCAGCGTATGCGCGACGCAGGAATTGAGGTGATTGTCGGAGTGATGGAAAAGGAATGTCTGGCGCTGAACCGTCGTTTCATCACATTTAATGCCAAACATCGGCCTTATATTCTATTGAAATGGGCGCAAACACTCAATGGTTTTATCAGCCGAAAAGGTGGTCCATTGCAACTCTCTACACCCAAAACACAGATGCTTGTGCACCAGTTGCGAGCTGAAAACGATGCGATTCTTGTGGGACATACCACCTTTTTATCAGATCATCCGAGGCTTGATGTGCGGCAATGGAGTGGGCAAAACCCCGAACGCATTGTGCTTTCGCCGACGATGTCAGCACAAAACGAGCAACCATTCAATTGGACTGTCGCTGCAACCATTGACGAAGTGATTGCTCATCTCTATGCAACAAAGAAACAAAGTCTTGTGGTTGAAGGGGGTAGAATGACGCTCCAAGCCTTTATAGATCGCGGACTTTGGGATGAGATTAGAATCGAAACAGCGCCTGTTTTGATAACAGATGGCGTGCCAGCTCCACACATTCCATCTGATGCTCACATAGAAAAGATAGAATCAATCGACGGAAACCAAATCATCACATTATGCAGATAATTCTCGCTTCTGCCAAGATTATGAACTCCAAAACGGCCGTTTCTGTGCCTGAGAAGACTGTACCTGTATTCTCATCTGAGGCAGAAAGGTTTGCATTAGAGATGAGTTCATGGGATGTAGAAACGCTTGCCAAGCGCTTGAATTGCAGCAATTCTATCGCCTTAGAGAATCAGTTGAGGTTTCAAAGTTTCTTTAATGACGACGAGAAATTGCCTGCTTTGTTGGCTTATAACGGTCATGCTTATAAACATCTTCAGGCATCTTCGTTCACCGAATCAGACTTTCGGTTTGCTCAACACCATCTTTTCATCACGTCATTCCTCTATGGATTGCTTCGTCCTTTAGACCAAATTCATCCCTATCGCATGGAGGCTAAGGTGACGCTTAAAGCCACACAACATCATAATATGTTTGCTTTCTGGCGCCCACTCCTTACAGATATGCTCATTGATGCAGTCAAACAAGACGATGGAATATTGATACATTTGGCCACCGAAGAGTATGAACATCTCTTCGATTGGAAGCGCATTTGCCGTGAAGTCAAGGTCATTCAGCCCCTATTCTATATGGAAAAAGGGGATAAAATGAAAGTTGTTTCCGTCTATGCTAAGCAATGTCGCGGTGCAATGACAGGCTGTATTATCCGTCATCAGTGGCATTCTCCCCAACAACTCCTCACGTTCAATGAGGCCGACTTCGTCTATCAACCGAATTATGGCGATGAACTTCACCCGCATTTTATATTAAACCAAACATAAAAAAATAACGTATGATTGAAGTAGGACAAAGACTTCCCGAGGTCTTAGGCATCGACCAAGACGGTAAGGAATGGAAAATCAGTGACTTTAAAGGCAAGAAATTAGTGCTATATATCTATCCGAAGGACTCTACTCCGGGTTGTACTAATGAGGCATGTAACCTCCGTGACAACTACGAACGATTCATTTCACAGGGTTATTCCGTGTTAGGTTGCAGCACACAGGACGCCAAATCGCATCATAAGTTCATAGAGAAGCATCAGCTTCCCTTCCCACTTCTCTGCGACACCGACCTCAAACTCGTGCAAGAACTCGGTGTATATGGCGAGAAGAAAATGGCTGGTCGCACGTATATGGGCGTCTTCCGCACCACCTTTATAACGGATACCGAGGGTGTAGTAACGCGTATCATTGGACCAAAGGAAATCAAAGTGAAAGACCACGCCAACCAAATCTTGTAATGGAACCATAGGGGTTGAAAGAAGGGTGGATAGGGATCATCCAATCAGCAAGTAGTAAGCGACTTATAGGTTAAATCTTTTGAAACCCTTTTACAAATCCCTTTAATAGATTGGCAGCTTCAAAATGCGCGATGGTTTTTATCCCGTTTTCGTTTGATTTTTGTGGTTTCATAATGCGCTGACTATGAGATGGTTAAGCGATTCTTGTGGAATGACAAGACTTTTAAACGACAGAAACGCACATGATTTGCGGCAGATTGGGCAGTTAAAAGCATTGATTCACCGCTTCGTTTGGTGCAAATCATCGTGTGATTTGGCGCAAATGATGATGCAAAACGGGTTGGAAGGCGAAGCCGAGAGACGAAATTCATGGAATCAAAGCCATGAAAGGAGGGTGTGTTTATACTTTTTTCGTGTCTTTGTTTCTATTTCGTGGTGCAGTGGAGTGTTAAAAACAAAGAAATCATTTGACAAGATTTTCGTCGTCCTTTTGTGCATATCCGTCGCTCTTTTCCTATCCATCGTCCCCTTGTTTTAGTTCATGAGGGTCCTCTCCTGACCGAGAATCCCTGTTCACATAAAATATTTTTCTTTGATAATCATTTTCATTTACAAATAAAAATAGCTATCTTTGTAACATTATGAAACGCAAAATAGTTTTTATTTCATTGCTAACGCTCTGCCTAAGTGTATCGGCACAGCAGGCAAAAGAAGACATTAGGTTAAACAGACTGTTAGTGGCTGGAAACAATCTGTTAGTGGCTGGAAACTATCTGGCTTATCCTGGCCCATTACAAAAGTCACTTACGCGAGCGCCTAAAGGCTACAAACCTTTTTATCTCAGTCATTATGGACGACACGGAAGCCGTTGGCTCATCGGAGATCGCGACTATAATCAGCCTGTTCTCATGTTAGAGAGGGCCGATTCATTAGGAAAACTAACGCCGAAGGGGCAGGAAGTGCTTCGCGATTTGCGTCTGCTTCGAGATGCAGCTAAGGGGCGTGACGGCGAACTTACACAGCTTGGAGCCGAACAACACCGTCAGATTGCAGAACGCATGGTGCGGAATTTCCCCGAAATCTTTAAGGGAAAGACCCATGTTGACGCTAAAAGTACGGTGGTTATCCGCTGCATTCTGAGCATGGAAAACGCGCTTCAGCAGCTCGTTCGCATGAATCCAAATCTTGAAATCACGCATGATGCAAGCTATCATGACATGTATTACATGAATCATAACGACACTTCGCTCTTCAAACAGCGTATGCCAAAGGCCGCACGTGAGGCATTTGACAACTTCAGTAAACGTCATATTCATCCCGAACGACTAATGAATGAGCTCTTCAATGATAGCACTTATTGGCAAAAAGAGATAAATTTCAAACAACTATATAGCACACTTTTCAAGCAGGCTTCTAATGTTCAGAGTACTGAACTGCGTCATGAGCTCTCATTGTTTAACCTTTTTACAGACAAAGAACTCTATGATCTTTGGACCACAAACAATGCTTGGTGGTATATCAACTATGGCCCTTCACCCCTCAATGGCGGTCAACAGCCAACGTCACAACGCTTTCTTTTGCGCAAGATTGTTAGTGAAGCAGACAGCTGTTTGATGTTGAATCATCCCAGTGTTACACTGCGTTATGGACACGATACGATGGTAATGCCGTTGACTTGCCTGTTAGATCTCGACGGCATGGGTGTGCAAGTAGCCGACCTTGAGCAAGTAACGATGAAGGGATGGAATAATTATCGCATCTTCCCTATGGCCTGTAATCTTCAATTTGTGTACTATCGTAAGCCGGGAAGTGACGATATTCTCGTCAAGATTCTACGCAATGAGAATGAAGCTAAGCTACCCATTGCAACCGATGTCTACCCATATTATCATTGGAAGGACGTCAGAGCGTATTGTCTAAAGGTAGCTGCTGATAGGCCGTTGGTGAAAGTTGACGACCCAGCAAAACACTAATGACGTTGCAAAGGGCATAGAAAGAAACAGAAAACTAACTTTAATAAACTCAAATAATAACACTAAACCAAAACCAGAATGAAAAGAAAGTTTTTGATATTAATGCTTTTAGCCTGCACGTTTTTAGGCCATGCACAAGTTAATCGGCCTAAGTTGGTTGTAGGAATTGTAGTAGATCAGATGCGCTGGGATTATCTTTACTTCTATAATAAGGAGTATGTTAGCGACGGATTCAAGCGACTTTTGTCAGAAGGATATAGCTGTCAGAACACTATGGTGCCTTATATTCCAACCGTAACTGCCATTGGTCACTCTTGCGTTTATACGGGAAGTGTACCTGCTTTGATGGGAATCCTCGGCAATAACTTCTATATTAACGGCAAGGATACCTATTGTTGTGGTGATGAAACGGTGCAAAGCGTAGGCAGTGATTCAAAAGAAGGCAAGATGTCTCCACGCAATTTGTTGGCTTCAACGATAGGAGATGAGTTGAAATTGGCTACAAACTATAAGTCAAAAGTATTCGGAGTGGCACTCAAAGACCGTGCTTCAATCTTGCCAGCAGGCCATAGTGCCGATGCAGCTTATTGGTGGGATACGAGTGCCGGCCATTTCGTTACGAGCACTTATTATATGAATCAGCTGCCAACATGGGTCAACGACTTCAACAAAGCACATCAACAGAAGCCGGGGTATGACATCAAACTCGATGTGAAAGGCATCACCGTAACCTTTGATATGGCTGAGGCTATCTTGAAAAATGAGAATCTTGGTCAGGGAACGGAAACCGATATGCTCACTGTAAGCATATCTCCCACCGACGCAATTGGCCATAAGTTCAGCACACGTGGCCCCGAAAACCACGATGCTTACATTCAACTCGACCGCGATCTTGCCCGTTTCTTCAAGACGTTGGATGCGCAAGTAGGGCGCGGAAACTATCTCGTTTTCCTCACAGCTGACCATGGTGGCTCTCACAATCCTAACTTCATGCGCAGTCATAAGATGCCCGCGGGTGGCTTTGAATGCTGGAATGTGGTGAAAGAACTTAACCAACAGCTGCAACAAGCGTTTGGAACAACAACCAATTTTGTGTTGGGTGAGAATGCACTCCGCGTCTTCTTAGACCATAAGAGCATTGCTTCGGCCAACTTAAACCTCAAGGATGTGAAGGCAAAAGCAAAGGAATTGTTAGAGAAAAAGCCTAATGTCACCTATGTTGTTGACTATGATGAAGTGGCAACGATGCCTATTGCACAGCCTATTCGCGAGCGAATCATCAACGGATATAGCCGTGAACGTGGTGGAGATCTACTCATTGTGACGAATCCCGGATGGATAAACAGCTCGGCAAATCCTACGTATAAGGGCACAAGTCATAGTCTTTGGAATCCAGACGACAGTCACATCCCATTGATTTTCATGGGTTGGGGCGTTAAACCGGGTGAGACTTCACGTCCTACTTTCATGACCGACATCGCACCGAGTGTATGTAGTCTGCTCCACATTCAAATGCCGAATGCCTGTGTTGGCAATTCCGTTTTTTAGGCTTTTGAATCAAAACACATAGCATCGTCGTAGCCATTGCGTTATTATTCTCATGCAATGGTTACGCGCTTTGTATTTATGGAGGTGGCAACGCTGTAAGCGTTGTATTAATATTCCAAAGAATACATCCAACATTATAAATGTTGTAACCACGCAACGCTGTAGATGTCGCACTAATATTTTAATGAATACATCAATCATTGCGAATGTTACAACGATGCAACGCTGTATGTGTTATGTCGGTATTTCAATGAATGTATTTTACAATATAAATGCCCTCATCTCGCAACTCGGTACGAGTTGTTCTTTTGATAGCCCAGGGTTGACAAGCGAAAGCGTAGTCTACCCTGGGTTATTTGCTATTAGCGAGAACAACGCTGTAGGCGTTGTACCTTTTTGTTTCCCTTACACTATTTTACCTTTAATTATCAATTATATCACCCTCACAATTGTTTCATCTCGCAACTCGGTACGAGTTGTTCTTTTGATAGCCCGGGGTTGGCAACCCAGGGTAGCCTGCACTATCGTTTGGCAACCCTGGGCTATCAAAAGCGCAACACCTACGGCGTTGAAACATGTATTTTTCGATACGATTTGTTTCGTCTTACAACATGATTTAATGGCTTGTCACGCGGAAATAACCATTATCTGCGACGTCGATTCAAATAATTTGTGAAACAATATGTATCGAGGCATAATTTAATATCCAATATTTCATGCAACAATTTGTACCATTTCACGCGATAATCTGCGTCATTTCGCATGGTAAAATGCGGCATATTACGCGCTGATTTGCATTAAATCATTTTACGCTTTATTATCAACGATATCTACGTTTCTAATTAACCCTCAAACAATCTCCTCCATTTTTATGGCTAACTACTCCCCTCCCTCTTCGGGGAGGGGCTGGGGTCTCGGTATTATTTCTCTTACACTATTTCACCTTTAATAATCAACAACATCACCGCCCCCTATTAACCTTCAAACTACTATCTCCATTTCCATGGCTAACTACTCCCCTCCCTCTTCGGGGAACCATAGGTCGCTGTTCGTGAAGCCTGCGAAACGAGGAAAGCAAAGGGCTGGGGGTGGGGCTTTATTTCCCTTATACCTTTTTACCTTTCATTATCAACCACGCCACCCTCACAATTGTTTCATCTCGCAACTGCGTTGGTATTGTGTTATTATTTCAATGAATGTATTTTACAATATAAATTCCCTCATCTTGCAACTCGGTACGAGTTGTTCTTTTGATAGCCCGGGGTTGGCGAGGAACGAGCCTACCCCGGGTAAACGTTCGCAAGGAGATTCAACGCCATAGGTGT
>QWCO01001199.1_pt1 | contig 18872 bp, 14 predicted proteins | sample 1972611 | NCBI WGS metagenome assembly QWCO01 (sample SAMN09866706, study PRJNA288562) | Human oral metagenome isolate term1_saliva, whole genome shotgun sequencing... | reverse complement strand
GTAAATTAATGAGAGCTAAACCAGTTACAGAATTTAAAAGAAGAAAAAGAAGACCAAAAGTTAAATTTAAAGTAGAAGATATTAACTATAAAAATGTTGAATTATTAAAAAACTTTATGAATGATAAGGGAAAAATCTCTCCTGCGAGAGTAACAGGATTAGAAGCTAAAGTTCAAAGAAAAATTGCAAAAGCAATTAAAAGAGCTAGACAAATCGCTTTAATGCCTTATACAAGAATTGAAAAATAATAATAAATTTTTCTTTTAATTGAAAATTACGGTTATATATTTATAATTTTAGCCGTAATTTAGTTAAAAATCCAAGACTATTTAAAATAAGTTTGGCTTGTTTATAAATAGTCTTTTTTTATGAAAAAATGTGGAAAAATTAAGATTAATATTGTATAATGTATCAAATATACATAATCCCTTTAATATTGAACTGAAAATTAATATTGTTTCTCATTTAAGCAGTGAATTTATACTATTTTCCATTTAAACAGCGGATTAGTTATAAGTTTGACTTAATATAACTTCTATTTTTATGGAATTTGAGATTACTTTAAAGAAAAAAAATTACTTGCTATAGATAACTATTTTTTCCAATAGCAATAGTTAAAAAAGTAATGGGAATACAATATTTAAGTTTAGTTTTAAAGTGGTTTTGCTGTATAAAAAAAAATAGGTGGTAATAAAAATGCTGAATAAAAAAATGAATATAATTTTACTTTTTTTATTTATTTTTATGGCAGGATGTGATAAAAAAGGGAGTGAAGCGAAAGAAAAAAGAGATAATCCTGAGAATATACAAAGTAAAACTGCAAAGGAAAACATTTTTTCAAATAATTCAATAGAAAAAATAATAGAAATATTTTCAAAAAAATCTAAAAGTAATAAAGTAAGTATTGAAAATTTTGAAAAATTAACTTATGAAAATAAAAATTATTATTATGCTAAAATACATTCAAGAGGAAATGCCGTTTATGCCCTTGATTATAGTGGACTAAGTGCAACTAGCATATTTTTAAAGGTTAATAATGTAAATGGGGCAAATTTGGGAATTATTGAAAATATGGTTGTAAATTTGATACAAGTGTCTGATGAAAATATTAAGGATTCAGAAGCTAGAGCAATTTATACAAAAATTTTGTCAAATTTAGGAGAAAAGGAATTATCAAGCCTTTTAACCTATACAAATGGCATAATTTATGGAATAAGAATAGATCCTGCAACAGGAGAACTTATATTTTTTGCTAGGGAATCAGAAGATGAGAAGGCAGTAACAAGTATTCCAAAATTAAATTTTATTGACAAGAAAAAGATTAGTGAAAAAGCATTAACAAAATTAGGAGAAAGTAATTAATTTAAGAAAAAATGGAGGCAAAATGAATTTAGAAGCATTATTAGGACTTTTACAAGGACAAGATTTAGGAAAATTAGCCGAGCAAGTTGGAGGAAGCAGCACAGAAGCGAGAAATGGAGTAGCAGCGGCTCTACCAGCAATTTTGGCGGCAGTTAATAAAAACGCAAATAATAGCGAAAAAGCACAAGGATTGAATAAAGCGTTGGAACAGCACGATGGCTCAGTATTAAATAATCTTGGAAGTTATTTGCAAAATCCAGATTTAAAAGATGGAGCAGGAATTTTGAATCATTTATTTGGTGGAAATACACAAAATGTGGCAAATGCTGTTTCTCAGTCGAGCGGTTTAGATGCACAAGGAAGTTTGAAGATGTTAGAAACTTTAGCACCGTTGGTTTTGGGAGCGTTGGGACAACAGAAAAAGGAAAATAATTTGGATGCACAAGGAATTAGCAATTTAACTTCAAATCTTGCTGCAAATTTTGGCGGAGAAGGCGGGATTATGAGCATGATTACAAATTTATTGGATGCGAATAAAGATGGAAATGTGATGGATGATTTGACTGGAATGATTGGTAAATTATTTGGTGGAAAATAAAAATTTAAAAATAATTAGTTTTAGTAAATTGTAAAAATTCTTGCTATAAAATAAATAAAATATAATTTTGTAAATAAAAGGAATTACTTGAAATCTTGAGTAGTTCTTTTTATTTATTGAATAAATTTATTTTCAAAAAATTAAATGTTTTTAAATATAGCGGTTAATACGATTTCCTATTTAATACTACTCCTCGTTTAAAAAGCGAATATTTATTTTAATTATTTGAATTTAAAAGTAAATATCAAATTTAATTTACTAAAAAGATTTATAATGTATTTGTTATTCAAATAGAATTTAGAATAAAATATGATATAATAAATATTATTTGTTAATTTTTTATAGTTGTCAGTGGAGGATTTCATGAAAGAAATAACAATTATTTATATAATTGCGATTACAATTTTAACGATTTACTGCATTTGGACAGTAAAATTTTGGGGTAAAAATTTTTTCAAAAAAGATGTGTTACCAAAATTGAAAGTTCCGAAAAGCATTTCTGCAATGGGAGTTGGAATTTTGAATAATTCTAGGACGGAGAAAAATTTTCATATTGGGATATTTTCTTTGGTTGAGAAAAATTTTATAACTGCGAAAAGAGAAAAACTTTTTGAAAATATGGATTTTCAAACGGATATTTTGTATAAGAAAAATTTGGAAAAATCTAAAAGTAATTATTACAGACAAGATGAGCTTTTTGCAGAAGAGCGATGGGTTTTAGATAGCTTGTCGGATTCTGAAAATGGGATTTTAAGTGATTATCAAAATTTTGTGAATAGAGAGAAATTGCCAAAAATGGATGAGAAGAATATTGATAGGAGAAAAGAGATTTTTAGAGAAGTCTTGCAAGTGCTAATAACTTTTTTAGTAGCTTTTTTGATAAATGTAATTTTAAAGGGTTCTTCGGATAATTCGAGTAACGATTCTTCGAGTAGTTCATATAATCAAAAATCTTTAGATCCTTTTTTTCAAAAAATGTTTGAAATTTATAAAAGGACAAAGAAAAAGTTTTTAGGTTCATTTTGGTGGCCTGAAAAATTGGAAGAATTTATAATTTACAAGAAAAATTCAGGATTTTATATTTTTTATTTTGGAGTTATTTTAGCTTCAATTATAATGACAAGTAAAGATGTAAAATTTGGAAGTGGAGAAGGAAATTTTGGACTTTTAGTTTTAATTGTAATAATTGTTTTTTTCTTGGAAATTTTTTGGCTAAGAATATTATTTTTATCAATACTTTCTAAATATACCTCAAAAATACTAAAAATTTTTATTGCATTGTTATTCCTATTTTTGTTGTATTGCTTTATGTTACTAAATATTGCGTTCATATTTGGACTAAGATTTTATATTTTAGTTCCACTGGTATTTGTAATTTTATTTTTTATTTACAAGAAATTAATCGTGCGATATACTGAAAATGGACTTTTGGCTATGAATGAAATTGAATCATTCAGAAAATACATTTTAAATTTCGAAAAATTGGAAGTTCCCACTTTTTCAAATGAAGATGAATTAATCGAAAATTTTCAGCAAATGTATATTTACGCTTTTGCTTTGGGAATTGAAAAAAGATTTTTGAAATTTTTAGATGTTACTTTGGAGAAAAATAATTTTGCTGGGAGAAAAGAATTTATTTATGAAAAACTTCTGATTTTGACTGTTTTTTGTGATAAAAAATTGTTGGGAGAATTGAAACTTAATGTTATGGGAAGATGATTTTTAAGGGAGGAAATATTATGAAAAAATTTTTAGAAAAAATTGGGAAAGATGAGTTACTTGAATATTCACGTTTAGGAGATAAATTTTCTGTTGGAAATTATATTGGGAGTAGTAATGATTTTCATATTTTTACATCAATTAATCCATATGGAAAATACGAAGGTTATAAATTTTTAAAAGAAGAAGAATTGAAAAGATTAGGAAGAAATAAGTGGTATTTAGAATTGATGAAAGAAGAAATGAGGGAAAGAGAACTAAATGAAGGAAAGACTATTATTTTAGAAAAAGATAAATTTTTTAAAAATTTGTTTAAATATTTTATAGAAAATAAAATAAGATTGCAAATTTCTTATGATAAAGATTGGAATAATAGTGGATATTTGATAAAAAACTTAAAGGAATTTTTTAAATTTCATTTTTGTGATGAAGATGATAAAAAAGAAGAAGAAGTTATAAGAAAATATGGAGTAAAAATTATAAGAGCAGGAAAAAATGTTGTAAAAGATATTATTGTAAAAGATAGTGAAATTAAGGAAAATAAATTAATAGAAAGTTACGATTTAGAAAGTATTTTAGGTGATATTATTTTTCAAGATGATAATTATATATTGATTTGTGAAAAAGATTTATTTTTTGGTGATAGTAAATTTACAATATTACAAATGTCGGATATTGAAGAGATTAATGACAGAGTTTGTGTAATAGAAACAGAAGATATAGATTTAAAAGAATTTTTTCCAAATATTGTAAAAATGAGAATAGAAGAAATTTTAAAAAAATGCTTTGAGAATAAAATATTAGTGCATTTTGAGCATGAGAAATCATATTCTGAAAAATTTGGAATAATTGAAAAATTTGATAATGAGAGAATAATTTTAAAAGAAATAGATAAAATGACGGGAATTTTTGTTTCTAAATCAGAAATATTGATTAAAGATATTTCGTTTTTATTTGTGAGAAATTGTAGAGTTTTGAGAATCATGGGATAAAACTATGTTTCTGTTTGATATAGTAAAAAAAGAGAACTGATTTGGTTGGTTAGTTCTCTTTCATTTTTATCTATTATTTTGAAAATTTTTGGATAAAATTTTTCATATTCGTGATGTCATTGTATTATAAAAATCAGTAAAATAAAATATTTTAAAATAAAAATTTTTACTATAATTCCAAAATTATAAATCCAACAAAAAATCAATAATCCGTTTTCGCTGAATTCCATTTATATTATATTCATCTAAATTATCCATAGAAAGAACATATTTTGGATAGTTGTCTTCAATGTTTTTTAATGGAGAAAATTCTCGTTCAATGGTGTTTTCTGAGGCTAAAAGATAAGTTGCTTGAATATATAATTTTTTATCTTCTTTTTGTGCGATGAAATCAATTTCTTTTGTTTTTAATTTTCCGATATTTACATTGTATTTTCTTCTTAATAGTTCTAAATAGATGATGTTTTCAAGATGACCAGCGATGTCGTTTGCTTTGTAGCCTAATTGAGAATGTTTTAAACCTAAGTCAAGAAGATAAAATTTTTCTTGTGTTTCTAAAATGGATTTTCCTTTTATGTCATATCTTTGAACTTTTGAAATAATATACGCATTTTCAAGTGCCTTTAAATAATTGTAAACAGTTTCAACGCTTAACTTTCTACCTTGACTTTTTAAAAAATCTGAAATTTTTTTGGCAGAAAAAATGTTTCCAATATTGTCAAAAATATATAAAATTATTCGTTCTAAAAGTTCAATATCCCTTATATTATTTCTCGCAACAACATCTTTTAGCAAGACAGAATTATAAATATCAGTCAAATATTGATAAATAGAAGTTTTATCTTGATTAAAATTGTGGATGGCAGGTAAACCTCCAAATTGCAAATATTTTTCAAAATATTCTTCATTGCTGTAAATTTTTTCTGGATTTTGAATTTTGGAAAAATCTATAAATTCTTTAAAAGATAAAGGAAAAACCTTTATTTCAACATATCTTCCTGCAATGTAGGTAGCCAATTCCGAAGATAATAAATTAGCATTCGAACCAGTGATATAAATATCACAATCTAAGTCAACTAGCAATGAATTTATTACTTTTTCCCAAGAAGCAACTTCTTGAATTTCATCGAGTAAAATATAAATTTTACCAGCTAAATTTTTTGATTTTTCAATAATATAGCTATATAATTTTTGAAAATTTGCAAATTCGGCGAACATTAAAGACTCAAAATTAATAAAAATAATATTTTCTTTATTAATTCCCTTTTCTTCAAGTTCTTTAGATATTAATTTTAAAATCATAGATTTCCCGCTTCTACGCATACCAGTAATAACTTTTATTATCGGCTTATCCATAAATTTCCTAATTTCTTTTAAATATTGCTCTCTTTTTATCATTTTATTACCACCTATATTAATATATACAAGAAATTATATCCTAAATTAAAAAGTTTTTCAACTTATACTAGAAAAACTTTTCGAAATAACATATTTTTTGCTTATATACTAGAAAAAATAAATAAAAATTTTTGATAAAATAAAAAAAGAGGCATAAAACCTCTTTTTGTTTTTAAATAAAAGTATAATAAAAATATTTAATAGTAAATTTCATTTTTTATAAATAAAAATTTATAAAGCTGTAATAAAAGTTAAAAATCCTAATATTACACCAGCTAAATTTGGAACAATAAGGATAAAATCTTTTTTAGGTTCTTTAGTCCATCCGTAAATAACCCAAATTAGACAAGAAATCGAAGCCGTAAGAGGTTGCCAAGGCTGAGCTTTTTCTCCTCCTAAATTAGCGATAATTTGAGGAATATAGGTTATAAACACAAAAACTCCAATAAATGCTCCAATTGAACCAACAATAGTGTTAATTTTCTTTTTGTTCATAAAATTACCTCCTTTTTAAAAAGTATATATATAAATTATATCAAAGTTTAATATTATTGTCAAATTTAAAAGTAAAATTTCTTTAATGAGAAATTCCCAAACATTGTAAACAAATATCAAAAATGATATAAGTTAACGAATAAAATTAAAATATAGGATAAAAAAATAATTTGATAAAAATAGAGAAAAGGAAGGGAATTTGATGAGTTTAGTGCAATTTAATAGGGTGTATAAGCAGTTTGCTGGGGAATATATATTGAAGGATATTAATTTTACGATTGAGGAGAAGGATAAGATTGGGCTTGTTGGGGTGAATGGAGCTGGGAAATCGACGATTATTCGGATGTTGCTTGATAGAGAGCGAATTGATGGGGCGGAAGATAATTTGAATGAAGTTGGGAATATTGTGAAAAGTGCTTCGATGAAAATTGGATATTTGTCGCAAAATCATGAGTTTTCGGATGAAAAAAATACGATTTATGAAGAGATGATGTCGGTTTTTGCAGAAGAGAGGGAAATTTGGTATGAACTTCAGAAGGTTAATTTGCTTTTGGGAACGGCTGAAAATGATGAGCTGGAAAAATTGATTAATAAGTCTGCGGAGTTGTCGTCGCTTTATGAGGCGAAGGGCGGATATGATATTGAGTATAAGATAAAACAGATTTTGACAGGGCTGGAGCTGACTGAGGAATATTACAATTTGGTGTTAAAAGATTTGAGTGGTGGAGAGCAAACTAGGGTTTCACTTGCAAAATTGTTGTTGTCTGAGCCAGATTTATTAATTTTAGATGAGCCGACAAACCATTTGGACTTGGTTTCAATTGAGTGGCTGGAAGACTATTTGAAACGGTATGCGAAGGCGTTTTTGCTTGTTTCACATGATAGGATTTTTTTGGATAATGTTTGTAACAAAATTTTTGAAATTGAGAATAAGAAATTGCATAAATATGATGGGAATTTTTCTGCATTTATCATTCAAAAAGAGATGATTTTAAAAGGGGAAATGAAGCGTTACGAAAAAGAGCAGGAAAAAATTAAGAAAATGGAAGAATATATTGACAGATTTCGTGCTGGAATAAAGGCTAGACAGGCAAAAGGGCGACAAAAAATTCTAGATAGAATCGAGCGAATGGACGACCCTGTTTTTAATCCGCAAAGAATGAAATTAAAATTTGAAACAGACACGATTACAGGGGACAATGTTTTAAAAGTGAATGGAATTTCAAAAAGTTTCGACAACAAAAAAGTGTTGAATAATGTGAGTTTTCAGCTATTTCGTGGCGAAAGAGTTGGAATTATTGGAAAAAATGGGATTGGAAAATCGACTTTGCTAAAAATTTTGGTAAATAAATTGAAGCAGGACTCAGGAACTGTCGAGTTTGGTTCTCGTGTAAAAGTCGGTTATTACGACCAAAATCACATGGATTTAACTCCAGCAAACAATATTTTGCAGGAAATTAATAATTCTCTAAATTTGACGGAAGAATATTTACGAACACTTGCGGGAGCTTTCTTATTTTCAGGCGATGATGTTTTGAAAAAAGTAGAGAAATTGAGCGGTGGGGAAAAAGTTAGAGTTTCATTCTTAAAATTGTATATGCAAAGGGCGAATTTCCTAATTTTAGATGAGCCGACAAACCATCTGGATATTTACTCAATTGAAGTTTTGGAAGACGCATTGGAAGATTTTGACGGAACAATGCTTGTCGTATCGCATAATCGTCACTTTTTAGACACAGTTTGTAACACAATTTACTATCTTGACGAAAATGGTCTTACGAAATTTAAAGGAAATTACGAAGATTACAAGGAAAGTTTGAAAAACAATAAATCGAATCCGACTGCAACTTACATTGAAACAAAAGAAGAACAAAAATTGTCATATCAGGAGCAAAAGGAACAGTCAAGAAAAATCGCAAAATTGAAACGTGATATTGAAAAACTGGAAAAGGAAATGGAAAAAATCACAGAAATGAGAGAAAATTTGAACGCAGAATACGAAAAGGCTGGAAAAGAAAACAATATGGAAAAACTGATGAAAGTGCAGGAAAAGCTGGACAGGCTGGAAGAAGAAGAGATGGAGAAAATGGAAGAGTGGGATGTGAAGAGTGGGGAATTGGAGAGTTTGGAGTAGAGAAGGGAGAAAAAATGTTAGATCAAGATATTAGATTTTTAGCAGAGGAATTAGAAAAAGGGAAGTTAGTAGTCTTTGTTGGTGCAGGAGTTTCTAAAAATAGTGGATTGCCAGATTGGAAAGAATTAATAAAAGATTATGCAGAATATAGAGGAATAAAAGAATTTACATTAAAAGAATACTTGACTATACCAGAAGAAGTTTTTGAAAGATATGGTAGTTTAAAGTATTATGAAATTGCAGAAAAAAGGCTTTCAGGGAAATATGTTCCTAATTCTGTTCATAGAATATTAAAAAAAATGGATTTGATTTATATAATTACAACAAATTATGATACATTGATTGAAGATGAAATAAAAAATTTACAGGTTGTAAGTAAAGATGAGGATTTACCGTATACTAGTTCAAATAGAATGCTTATAAAAATGCATGGTAATTTTGAGAATAAAAATATAGTTTTGAAGAAAAGCGATTATGATAATTATGAAAAAAAATTTCCGCTAATTTCAACTCTTATAAAGGGATTATTTACAACAAATACCATATTGTTTATAGGTTATTCGTATAATGATATAAATGTACAACAAATTATGAATTGGATAAAAGAAATTTTAAAAGAAAAAATTAGGAAGGCATTTCTTGTTGAATTTACAAATGAGAATAATAAAGAGGAAGAAAATAGTGAACAGATAAATAAAATTTCATTAAAACTTTCGAATGATAATAACGATGAAGTACTATATGAAAATAAAAAAGAAAGATTTAATAATAATTATGAAAAAACTTTGACTAAGTTTTTATCAGATATTTATAATGAAAAAGAGAATGTAAAGCAAGAAAAAACTTTTGAAATATATAAAAATTTAAATTATTTAATGGGAATTCATTTAGAGAAAATATTAAAAAATTCTCAATTAATCTATGGTGATTTTACAAAAAAGAAAATTATGATTATAAGAAATGAGGAAATAAAAGATATAGTAAAATATGAAGAGATACTTTTTAAATCTGGAGTAAATAGAGTAATTTTAAATTCAAATACAGATAAAGAAAAAGAGTTTGTACCTTATTTGAGAAAAGAACGAGACGAAGCTGAAAAAGTCAAAAAAATAAAAAAGGAATTAGAAAAAAATAGAATTGTAGAAAAAAATTTTTTAGAAACAGAAGAAAAAGAAAATTTAAATGATAAAAAGGAAAAAATAATTTGGGATAACTTTATATTAAGTATTATTGAAATTATGAAAATAATGGACACAGAAAACAATTTAAATAAAGATGAGAGTTTTGAAAATATAGAAGAAAATTTGAAAAATAAATATTTTGAATATTTTAAAGAAAAAACACAACTTTACAATGAAATATTTAATATGTCTACATTTGAAGATGTTAATAATCAAATGAGTCAATTATTGGAAAAAATAAGAAAAAATGAAATGTATTTAAAGTTATTTACGTCTTACATAGATGAATCAAAATATTTAGAAAAAGAATTTTTTCATTTTTGTTCTTTAAATGGATTATTTATATTCAATATAGAATCTATAAAAAGATATATTGAAATTTTATTTATATCGTACACAAATAAAAGTATAAAAAATCAAATATCTAAAAATGAAAATCTTTTAGAAGAATTTGAATATTTTGATTTTTTTATGATGTTAGAATTAAGTTACAGTGATTTAAAAAAGTTATTTAATGAATACGTGATAAAAGATTTAAAATGTAAGAAAGAAATTTCTGATAAGTTAATTGTATTACTCCAAAATATACTTGATTGGGTAGAAGAAAATGATGAAGAATCTATGAAAAAAAAGGATACTTTGGAAAATATTATATTAATAATTTCAAAATTGGATTTAACAGAAAATCAATTTGAAAAACTAATTGATGCAATATTAAATTACAAAAATAGCAGTATTTTTTTTGAAGATAATCCTATTTTTGGGATAGTGAATAACTTTAGAATAATAATTTATAAAAATTCTAAAAATTTGAATAAAGAGTTTTTTGATAAGGTGTTGGAAAAGATTTTTTCAATTGAAAGGAATAGAATAGATAAAAATTTATTGGATTATATTACATATTATTTTGAAGAAAAAGAAATACCAAAAATTTCAAAAAATGATAGAATAGAAAACTTTATTAATAAAAATAATTTAAAAATAAAAGGTTATTTTTTAAGAATAATAGATGAAACATATTTTGAAGAGTTAAAAAATGAAATACTAAAAGAAATAAAAGAGACATTAGATATAGAAAGTCATAGCTTTTTATTGAATCAAAAATTTATTGATTTTATTCCAGAAACAGAAGATAAAATACTGGAAGAATTAGATGAGATATTCCAGAAAAAAGATGATAATAAAGATTTAAATCTAGATAATTTAGTAAATTTGATATCTAAGCAGGAAAATATTTTAGGTTTTTTATTAGTATCAGGTTTAAATGATAGATTGCCAATTTCTTTTATAGAAAAATTAAGTAATTATAAAAATGAGGAATTTTTTAAATCGTTGAAACAATATAAATTAGAGATATTGTGGAAATATATACTGAATCAAGAAAATTTTGATTTTTCTGAATTTACAGAAAATGAATTAGAAAAATTTTCAAAAATAGGAATAAAAAATCTTTTGAAAATAAATGATAAAAATTTAATAAAAACAGTTAAAGAATATGTGTGGAATAAAATAAAAGATGATAATATTTCAGAAGCCTATTTTGAATGGGAAGGTGAGAAAAATGAAGCTACAGAATAAAGATTCCGTGATGAATTTAGGAGATACAAGTTTTAGAAGAAAAAATTTATTAGATGATTACAAAATAATGTTGCAAGGAATTACGGAACAATTGGAAGAATGGTCTACGAAGAATAGTTCACAAATGACTTTTTATCAATATGTTGCTAAAAGTGGATTGATAAATGATACATTTTATGGAGATTATTATTCTTTTATATCTGATAAATTTAAAGAAAGTATTTTTGAAAAATATAAAAATAAAAAGGAAGTCACAGATTATAAGAGTTTAGTAAAATATTTTATTTTAGAACAGAAAAAAAGAGGGAGAACTTATACGAATGCACTTGTAAAAATAGGACTTGTAGATGAAAAAAGAAAAATAACAGCAGTTGGAGAATCGTTGTTAGATGGAGATACAAAACAGGATGATATTGAAAAATTATTTAATTTATCAGCAGACAATATTATTTTTTTAAGACAATTATTGAAATTAAAAGTTTATGAATCTGAAGGAGAAAATTATATTTATCCATTTAGAATGGGAATTTATTTACTTAGTAAATTTGATGATATTCCACAAAAGGAATTTTGTACAATTCTATCTTTAATCAGAGCTGGTAAAACAGACGAAGAATATAGAGAAATATTAGATAAATATAAATTAGTGAAAAGTAAAAATATGAGTTTTGGTCAATATGTTTCAAGATATATACAAGAAGAAAATTTAGAAATAAAATTTGAAGAAAAGTATAGAATTTCAAAAGAAAAATTTGAAAAATATTTTTTAAATAGAAAAAGTAAAGATAAAATAGAGGATTATTTTGAATTCTATGAAATATCTTTAGATTTTTTTGAAAATAGAAATTTGGAAATATATAAAAAACTAGAAAAAATAAGTAAAAAGGATAGTATAAAAAAGGCTTTTGGATACAATAAAGTTCCATTTAAATTTTGTAAGACATTAAAGGAATTTTTTGAAGAGAATAAAGAAACGATGTTTGAAGCTAAAAACATTGAAGAGTTCAATAAATTATTTTATGAATTATTTCGAGATTCTAAAAACTATGATTTGATTTTTGAATATAATGATATGACAATTAGAACTTTTAATCTTTCAGGAATAATTAGTTTTGAGAATGGACTGGTAAATTTATCGTATAAATGGTTGAGTAAAAATATTTTTTCAGAAATTATAGGTATGAAAAAGTTAAATAATGAAGTAGTCAAAGATAATTTTCATAAAAATATTTCATTTTCAGAGATTTTTGATTTATCAGAAGAGAGAATTGAAAGTTTTATAGAAAAATTAAGAAAAGAGAACAATATTCCAAAAGAAATATCAATTTTTGAATATTTTTCAAACAAAATAGATAAAGATTTTGAAAAAAAATTGGAAGAAAGATTTTCAAATGATAAAGTCTGTAGCATATTAAATTTGTTTAAAAATAGGGAAAATGATGAAAAAATTTCAAAAGAAGTTACAGATAATGCAAAAATTCCTACAATTTTTGAATATATGTTGGCAATCGCCTGGCATAGAATTTCTAATAAAGAATTTAATTTGAAGAAAAGTCTGAAATTGTCGCTTGATGGAGATGGATTTCCACTTTCACATGCTCCAGGTGGCGATGGCGATATAATTGCAGAATATTCAGATTTTGATGTTATGCTAGAAGTAACATTGATGGATAGAAATACTCAGAAAAGAGGAGAACTTGAGCCTGTAATACGCCATACAGCAAATTTGACAATAAAGAATATGGAAGAAAATAAAAAAACATATACTTTTTTTGTTGCAAATGAATTAGATGCAAATGTAATTAATATTTTTAGAGCAACTTCACAAATTCAACTTCAATCAACGCAAAATAGAGAGAAATATACAAACGGAATAAAGATTTATTCATTAACGATAGACAAGATAATTTATTTACTTGAAAATAATATAAATTATAAATATTTTCTAAATAGAGTTTTTGAGAATTACAGCAAAATAGAATTTATAGGAAATAACTGGTGTGAAGATACATGGAATAATTCTGTAAAAGGAGAAAATATTGGAAAGATTTAAAATATATAATAGAAGATATTTGGGAAGTAAATATAAGTTGTTGGAATTTATTGAAAAAATAGTAGAAGAAAATACAGAAAATAGTAAAGTATTTTTGGATTTATTTGCAGGAACAGGAGTTGTAGCAGATTATTTTAATAAAAAGCATGATGTTGTACTGAATGATTTGCTAAGATGTAATTATTTTTCTTATGAATGTTTTTTTTCAAATTTGGAATATGATGAAAAAAAATTGATTGAGATTATGAAAAAATATAACGAAAAAATTATTGAAGATAATAATTATTATTCTGAAAATTTTAAAAATACATATTTAAGTGAGAAAAATTTAAAAAAAGTTGGATTTATAAGAGATGATATTGATAATTTATTTGAGAAAAAAGAAATAAATAAACGAGAGAAAGCAATATTAATAACATCTTTAATATATGCTGTTGATAGAATTGCTAATACAGTGGGACATTATGATGCTTACAGAAAAAATGGAGATTTAGAAAAAGAATTACTTTTGAAATTTCCTCAAATTGAAAATGAAAATAATAAAAACAATAAAATTTTTTGTATGGATGCAAATGAATTAGTAAAAGAATTTAGTGCAGATATTGTGTATATTGATCCACCTTATAATTCAAGGCAGTACAGCGATGCTTATCATTTTTTAGAAAACATTGCGACAAATGAAAAACCAGATGTATTTGGAGTTGCTAGAAAAATGGATAGAACCCACATAAAAAGTAAATATTGTTTATCAAGTGCAAAAAAAACTTTGGAAGAATTGATTGAAGATATTTCGGCAAAATATATTCTTTTTTCGTATAATAATACACAGCAAAAGGCTAATTCTCGTTCAAATGCAAGGATTAGTGATAGTGAAATTTTAGAAATTTTGGAATCCAAAGGGGAAGTTACTGTATTTGAAAAAGATTTTAATCCGTTTACAGTGGGAAAAACAAATATTGAAAACCATACAGAAAGAATATTTTTTTGTGAAGTAAAAAAATTTAAAAAAGATGATAGAAAAGAAAAACAGAAACAAAATAAAATAAAAAAAGAAAATAAACTTTTTGAAATAAATAATAGAGAAAAAAAATTAAGCCAATCACCACTTAATTATACAGGTGGAAAATTTAAATTATTAAAAAAAATTTTTGAAAAAATACCCAAAGATATTGAAATTTTTTATGATATTTTTTGTGGTGGCTTTAATGTAGGAGCCAACTTTAATGCTGGAAGAGTAATAGGGATTGATAAAAATAAAGAATTGATAGAATTACTTAATTTTTTGAAAAAACAAAATTATGAAAAGTTGGAAAAAGAAATAGAGAAAAAAATAGAATATTATGGTTTAAGCAATTCTTTTGAAAATGGGTATGAATACTATGGCTGTAATTCTCAGAATGGTTTGGGAAAATATAACAAAGAAAAATTTTTAAAATTACGAGAAGATTATAATAATAAAAAAAATGAAATATTGTTTCTTCTATTAATTTTTTATTCTTTTAACAATCAAATTAGGTTTAATAAAAAAAATGAATTTAATTTACCTGTCGGAAAGAGAGATTTTAATTCTAATTTACGAAAAAAATTAAAAAATTTTATTTATAATTTACAGTTAGTTGAAACAAAATTTCAAAATATGGATTTTCGTGATATAAATTTAGAAAGAATTGACAGCGAAAATACTTTTTTTTATCTTGATCCGCCATATGTATTGGGTCAGTCGAGTTATAATGAAAATAATTCCTGGACTGAAAATGATGAAAAGGATTTATTAAAATTTTTAGAAAGATGCAATGAAAGAAAAATTAGATTTGCTCTTTCAAATGTTTTGGAACATAAAGGGAAAGAGAATGAGGTTTTAAAAGATTGGTGTTTAAAAAATAATTTTTTTATAAATGAAATGAATTTTAATTATTATAATTCCAGTTATCAAGTTAAAAATAAGAATACTACGACAAGGGAAGTTCTAGTTACAAATTTTAGTAAATAGACAATTAGTTATAAAAAATAATACAAATAATTTTTATAAGAGGGGGAAATAAATGACAAATAGCAAATACAACTGGGAAAACAAAAGTGACAAAATTTTAAAAAGGCTAGTTTCTCAAGACGAAGAAGAATTCTTGAGTAAAAGAAGGGCAAGAGAATTGTTTGATAATGAAATATTGAAAAATATTCAAGTGGGAACTTTTGAAGGCTTGAAGAAAATACATTGGTATTTGTTTCAGGAATGTTATGGGACTGCAGGGAAAATACGGAAACATGATATTCGGAAAGGCGATACTGTGTTTTGTCGTGCGATGTATCTTGAAGATAATTTAAAGACAGTTTCTAAAATGCCTGAAAATAATTTTGAGGAAATAATTGAAAAATATGTTGAGATGAATATAATGTATTCGTTTTATGAGGGAAATGGAAGAACGACTAGGATTTGGCTGGATCAGATGTTGATAAAAAGGCTCGGAATGTGTGTGAATTGGCAAAATATCAGTAGAAATGATTATTTGTCGGCGATGAAAAGAAGTATGGTTAATGATTTGGAACTAAAGATGCTTTTGAAGGAGAATTTGACGGAAGATGTGGAAAGTAGAGATATATTTATGAATGGGATTAATCAGTCTTATGAATATGAAAATATGAGGAAATATGATGTGCTAAATATATGAAGTAAATGTTTGAAATTATATTGATTTGTAAAAGGAGGTTTGAATGAAAAAGCGGTTATTGAAAATATTAATGCTATTATTTTTAATTGGGAATTTAACATTTTCAGAATATGTTGTGAAAGACGGGAAAGTTTTTTATGATGGTAAGGAAGTTTTGAGAGCAGATATAGGAAGTTTTAGGATTTTGAATAATAAAATTGCTGTTGATAGTTAGAATATATATTTTTTAGGAAGCAGAACGATAAAATCTGAAAAAAATGCTTATGATACATCAGAACCTGTTTACAAACTTTCAAGTGATTCAGGAAAATTGAAAATAGATAAAGAAGAATACGATGTAAAAAAATTTAAATTAATTTCAAGTAATGTAAAAAATAGTAATTTTTATTTTCTAAAATATGATAAAAAAATATATGTTGTATATGGGTATAATCATAGCGTTTTTTTTAGCGAAATATTAAATGTAGATTATGAAACTTTTGAGAGTGTGTCTAAAAATTTAGTAAAGGATAAAAATAAAGTTTATTTTGTTAACTCGTTTATAGCAGATTCACATAATAGATATTTAATTGATTTTGGAATAAAAGAAATAAAGGGAATTACTCCTAAAAATTTTAAAGTTATTGCAGATAATTTAAGATATAATTTAATATTTACTGAAAATAATGGGAAATTATATTTTTTAAATCTTTATCCGTTAGTTAAATACGAATTTACATTTGAAGAATTATCCCAAATGGACAATAAAACGTTTAAACCTTTTGATTACAAATTTATAAAAGATAAAAACAATGTTTATTATTTATATGGATATGATAAATTTATCAAATTTGAAAAGGCAGATGCAAAGACATTTGAAGTTATTGGGAACGGCTATGCAAGGGATAAAAGCAATATTTATTTTTTGTATCCAAACTTGGAATATATGATGCCAATAAAAATGGAGGCAGATAGAAAGTCGTTTAACTTGATTAAAGTTGGAGAAGATTATACATCTTATGCGAGAGATAAGAAAAACATTTATTGTGATGGAAGGATATTAGAAGGTGCAGATTACAAGACATTCAGAATTTTTAAAGAAAAAGATGAAAATGGAGAAGAAATTGTGAAAATAAAAGATAAAAATCATGAATATGATGAAAATTGTCTGATAAAAGATAGAAATAGGTTTTAGAAAAATATAAACGAAAATATTTTATGAGTAATAAAAGTGATAATTTCTGAGAATAGGATTTGTATATATACTTAATAAGTATTATTTAGAAAAACATAGTAGATAAAGAGGAGGTCAAATGGAAAAATTAGTAAGAAGAGGTGGTGGCGGACATTCTCACGGTGGAGGACACAGCCATTCTCATGGAAGTGGCGGAAGTCATCATTATGGTGGTCACTATGGTGGAGAACATAGTAGCGGAGAGCATTCGAGAGGACATTCGGATGGAGAAGGAGATGGAAAATCTAAAAAATCTGGTGATGATGAGCAAGAAAATTCGTCATCTTTTTGGAGAAGTCGTAGTTCTCATTCAAGCAGTTCAAGTCGAAAAAATTGTGAAAATATTGTTGATATTAAGAAAAGACAGGATTGTATTGAAAGTAATAGTAATGCTAATAATCTTGAAATATTTTTTATCTTTTGTGCTGTGATAGTTTTTATTTTTTTAAAAATAAAAGATTTTGGGAAAAAATATTAAAATAAAAGATTGAAATTACAAATATTATAAATATTGCTTGGCAAATTATAAAAAAAGTAAAAAAATAGGAGAAATTATGATAGAAGGAATAATAAATATAATAAAAAAGATGTTATCAATATTAACATTAAGTACAACAGCAGTTGCTCCAATAAATACTGAAAATACAAACCATATTGTAGATGTTGGAAAAAAAGAATTAATTTGTATTGATCCTGGACATCAAATAAAAGGAGATCCAGGCTTAGAAGAAGTTGCACCAGGCTCGTTGGAAAAAAAGCCAAAAGTTTCATCTGGAGCAATGGGAGTAGCAACGAAAAAATATGAATATCAGCTTGTGCTTGAAGTAGGATTAAAATTAAGAGATGAATTACAAGGTAAGGGTTATAAAGTGTTTATGGTACGTGAAACAAATGATGTAAATATCAGTAATAAAGAACGTGCAATTAAAACAAATGAAGCAGAATGCTCGTTGTATGTAAGACTTCATGCAGATGGAGTAGATAATTCTTCTGTAAATGGAGCTTCAGTATTAACTTCTTCACAAAAAAATCGCTACACACAAAGTGTTCAAAAATCCAGCGATAAATTTTCACATGATGTTCTATCTGAATACATAAAATCAACAGGAGCAAAAAATCGCGGGGTTTCCTATAGAGATGACCTTACAGGTACAAATTGGTCGAAAGTAACTAATACATTAATTGAATTAGGATTTATGTCAAATCCCGCAGAAGATAAAAAAATGTCAACATCAGAATATCAGAATAAAATGGTATTAGGAATAGTGAATGGTATAGAAAAATATTTGAAAGAAAAGTAGAAAAGAGATAAAGTGTTTGAAGAAATAATGAGTATACATTTTTTGTTACACTTTACTTGAGAATACACCATTGAGAAAATTTGAAAAAATTTTCAAAAAAGTAGTTGACAAACATTTTCTTTTATGATAATATATATCTTGTCGATACGAAAATGTATCAACGGACAATAGAGATATTAATA
>QWCO01000427.1_pt1 | contig 18898 bp, 15 predicted proteins | sample 1972611 | NCBI WGS metagenome assembly QWCO01 (sample SAMN09866706, study PRJNA288562) | Human oral metagenome isolate term1_saliva, whole genome shotgun sequencing... | reverse complement strand
TATGTCGATATTGTAGGAGAAGATAAAATGCTCAATCCTGTTGAAGATTATGAATTGACTTTAAAAATTGAAATTGTGAAAGAAAGAGGTGCTAATCTATTATCTCGACTCTATCGTTATCAAGATAGTCAGGGAATTAGCGTTGATGATGAATCTAATCCTTGGATTTTAATGAGTGATGATTTATCTGATTTGATTCATACGAATATCTACTTAGTTGAAACTTTTGCTGAACTTGAGAGATATAGTGGTTATTTGGATGGAATTGAGCGTATGCTAGAGATATCTGAAAAACGGATGGTAGCCTAATGGAAATCCAAGATTGTACTGATAGTGAATTCAAACATGCTCTAGCACGGAATCTTCGTTCACTGACAAGAGGAAAAAAGTCCAGTAAGCAACCTATAGCGATTTTGCTTGGAGGGCAAAGTGGTGCCGGTAAGACTACAATTCATCGTCTTAAACAGAAAGAATTTCAAGGAAATATTGTTATCATAGATGGCGATAGTTTTCGTTCTCAGCATCCACACTATTTAGAGCTTCAGCAAGAATATGGCAAAGATAGTGTTGAATACACCAAAGATTTTGCAGGGAAAATGGTAGAGTCTTTAGTAACCGAATTGAGTCATTTGGGATACAATCTTTTGATAGAGGGAACCTTACGAACAGTTGATGTTCCAAAGAAAACAGCACAACTCTTGAAAAATAAGGGATATGAAGTACAATTAGCCTTAATTGCGACAAAGCCCGAATTGTCCTATCTGAGCACTCTTATCCGATACGAAGAACTGTACTCTATCAATCCAAATCAAGCACGCGCAACTCCAAAAGAACATCATGATTTCATTGTAAATCATCTAGTTGATAATACCCGACAGTTGGAAGAACTAGCTATCTTTGAAAGAATTCAAATTTATCAACGAGATAGAAGTTGTGTATATGATTCAGGAGAAAATACAACTTCAGCAGCAACTGTTCTTCATGACTTACTATTTGGAGAATGGAATCAAGTAGAGAAAGAGATGCTTAAATCTGGAGAAGAAAGATTGAAAGATTTAACTAATCGAAATGGTTGTTAGATCACGAAGTTTATAATATAGTATATTAAAAAATTGCTAGCTAGTAGATTATGGGCAAAAAATAGATTTGAAATAAACTAATAAAGTGATTTCAGTTTTTAGGATAAATAAAAGTAATAAACCTCATCATCATTTTTCTAAATTAATCGTTGTTCTCAAAATACTCACAATTTATTGGACTAGTCTGATACTTTTTAGTTAATTCAATCTGGCCTATAGTATTGAAAATAATTTGTAGACTGGGCAATGAGAGTTCGTTACAGTTTAGTAGAGCCGACTATGCCGAACGTCAGGTATTGTGGTGTGAAAGGGGATGTAAATAATTTTCTACTTATTGATATTCAAAAGTGTTTTTTAACTCAGCTTCTTTTATAATCGAGAATATATTAATAAAATCTATTTTTGTATTTGATATTAAAACATGGTAGAATATAGTTATTCTACAAAAAGAAAGGAAAAACAAAATGACTACAACTAAAAACCCTTGGAATGATATTCTAACAACAACTAACGGGAATAGGAAAGTTATCGTGGCACGTGATGATTGGGAAATTATTCAAACTATACTAAAAACTGAAAAGAATAATAAAACTGCACTACACTTAAATTTTTATCCTCAACAATTTGTAGGGGATATAAAAAATGCTGATGTTATAATTTTAGCTAAAAATCCTGGTTATAGTGATGAATATGAAAAACTTTACAACAACAATAAAGATTATCAGCAAACTTGTTTAGATAGCTTGCAGTTGAAAAAAGTAGGTTTTCACGCCTTTGAACTTGATGAAGGTGACAAACTCGGATATGCGGCAAAAAAATTCAAATTCTGGTTCAAAGATGCAGGTATGGATGAGCAGTTTAAAACTGGTAAAGATTATAAAAATCATGTAGATTGGTTTACGAAACATATAGCTTTAGCTGAATTTTTCCCCTACCATTCTACTGATTATGATAAAAAAATCACTACTCTAGTTGAAAAAAAAGGATATCTTCCTACTCAACAATTTTTATTTAATTTGATTAAAGAAAGAATTGCGGATAAAAGCAAACCACCTGTAACTATTCTTATCGCGCGTGGTTATGCTGAATGGACTAACGCTATTCCTGAATTAAAAACTTATGAAAAATGTTATCGCTCCAGTAACCCAAGAAATGCCACTATAAGAGCCAAGCACTTATTAAAAGGAGATGGAAAAGCTAAAATTTATGCTACAAAAGAATTTTCAAAAACTTTGAGCAAATTATTTCAAGATCTATAAAATAAATGTAACAGACTCTTTTTAATGCTATCGTAAATACTGTATTGTGTAGTTATTAGTAAACCTATATATTGTCCCCAAATTTATTTAGATTATTCTCGATGATTTTACTTGAATTTTTTTAAAAAATATAGTTTAACTTGTAAATAGTTCAGAATCAGAAAGAAGGTAGAATAAGCGGATTATTTTAATTAATTTCTAATAGTGTGAATCAGAACTTTCATAATAATATTTAAATAGGAGCAAAAAATGAATTATCAAAAATTAAACGATATTACTGGTGCTACCAAAAACGAAAAAGATAAATACTATGTTTACGGACTATATGAAGAAGGTAAGCAACTACCTTTCTATATTGGTAAAGGAGAGGGAACTCGCCTAATATCACATATTGACGAAGCACTGACAGAAGTAGCCCAAGAAGAAAACATACAAATTAGTAAAAAAATTCAAATTATTAGAAAACATAAGGGCAACATTATACCTGTAATCATTAAATTTGGTTTAACAGAGCACGAAGCTTTTATGGCTGAGTCGGCATTAATTAATCTTATTAATTTTTCAAAAGAGGATGAAGAATTAACAAATATAGTTAGCGGGCATGCGTCAAAAAGAGAAAAAACGACAATCTCCAAAGATGGACTGATTCAGGCTAGAACAATTGATAACTTTATTGATAACTATGCTTTATCGGATTTTGATTTTTCAACGATTAAGGAGAAATGTGTACTCATTAAAATCAATAGTAGTTTTCAAGCTGATGACACTACAGAAGATATTTATCACAATGTACGTGGTGTTTGGAATATTTCTGAATCACGTAAAAAAGATTTAGAGTATGCTCTTGCATTATATCGTGGTGTTTGTGTTGGTATTTATAAAATTCAAGGTTGGAAGAAAGCTTACGAACATTCCTCAGAGTTTCCTTTTCCAACAAGGAAAGAAGGGGGTAAAATAGAAACTAGTGAAGAAACTATTGTGAAATATTCTAATATAGAGGATTTAAAAAAAGATTATCCAAAATTATATAAACGCAGTTTTTCTAATTCAGAATTTCCCCAAAAATCTTTAGATAAATGGAGAAATAGAAGTTTCTTTTATGGCAACTGGGATGGATCAGATGTACCTCAACACCTTGCTCAATGTCTAAATAAGCGAATTATTAACATCCCTAAATTCACTAAATCTGTTAAAGAATTTAAATCTATCGATAATCAAGCAGCTGTTATCTATAATGATCTTAAATAGCTTTAAATATAGCTCTCGTAGTACTTTTTAATTAATTGTAGAAAGTTTAAAGCAATCTATCTTCTTAAAATATGATTTCGTTGTATAGATATACAAATATTATTCTGTGAACTATTTCATTTTTTCGACATTATCTTTTTAAACTTTTATATCGCATTTTGTTAGAATTTAATAAAAGCCAATATTTTCATATGAAGACACATAATTTCAAGATTTTTGAATACCTTGTATTATGTGTTTTTTATTTTATCTAAAAATTTTGGACAATAGACAAAATATGTCTACCTTATGCTGTATAATACTTATATAGAAATAAGAGAAAGATAGAATCACTTGAATCGTCAATTCCTGAGTTAAAAGAATATGTAGAAAAGAATAAGGAGTAAAAAATGAAAGCTATTATTAAAAATCCAAAAAGATTCTTTGTACTTTTAAGGTTGTATTTCGTACCAGTAAAAGGTAGGAAAGTAGTTCATGTACCAGCTTATGCTTATAAAGAAGATGAAAATGAAAAGATTTATCTCCATAACAATGAACTTCATTTATCTAAAAGGATGTTTGAATTTCTAGTAAATCAAGGTTTAGAGTTAGTCGAGTGTCCTCTAGAAGAGTAATTCAGTTTCTTCTGAATTAACAAGAAGTGTATCGAAAATACCTAGCTAAAAAAGATTAATGGAGGAAAAAATTTTATGACAAATCCAAAAGAATTCGCATTAACTGCTCACAAAAATCAAACAAGAAGAGGGAAAATCACACCTTATTCGTTTCACTTATATTTGGTCAATAATATATTAGAAACCCTAACAGAAGATCCTGATATTATAGCTACTGGATGGTTACATGATACTGTTGAAGATACCGATGTCAGTCTTGAAGATATTAAACAAGAATTTAATGATGAAATTTATTCATATATGTCTTTGGAATCTGAAGATAAATCAATTAAAGATTGGCAAACTCGTAAAGAGCTTCAAATAGCAAAATTTCGAGAAGTAGCAGAAGATGAGTCGCTAAGAAAAGTTTTACTTGTAACTTTTTCTGATAAATTAGCGAATTTAATGGAACTATATCAAGATTACTTAATAATTGGTGATTTACTATGGGACCGTTTTAATTCAAAGGATCCGAAAAAACAACTATGGTACTTTAACGAGTTTTATAAAATCTTTAAAGAGAACCAAGATTTATTTACGAAAAACAAAGATATTCTAGATAACTATAGAGAAATTTTAAAGCTTTTATTTTATAACAATTAAAAATATGTTTTTAAAATTATCTTTTAATTAAATGTAAATAGAAAGGACACAAATGAATAAACCAATAGCAGCCATATTTGATATCGACGGAACAATTTTTAGAGATTCCTTACTTTTAAAGCATATGGAAAAGTGTGTTTCCTATGATGTATTTCCAAATAGTGTCAATGCTGAAATTAAATTTCACAAAAACGCTTGGGAAAATAGAGAACTAGACTATGATGATTATCTCTATATTGCTGCAAAACTTTATACAAAATATATTGCAGATAAAGATGTACTTGATATTGATTTTGTCGCTAAAAAAGTTATTGAAAAAGAAAGTAAAAAACTTTATCGATACACTCGTGATCGGATCAAATGGCATAAGGAACAGGGACACCAGATTATATTTATTTCAGGCTCTCCTGATTTCTTAGTCTCAAAAATGGCAGAAAAATTGGGCGCAGATACCTGGTATGCAACAAAATATCTTCAACGTGATAATAAGTACACTGGAGAAGTGATTCCTATGTGGGATTCAGCTTCTAAATTACAAATCTTAAAAAAATTGTTTATTAATTTCGAAAAATCCTATGCTTATGGAGATACAACTGGTGATTTTACAATGCTTCAATCTGTAGGATTTCCGACAGCAATAAATCCTAACAAGAAATTGTTGGATAAGATTACAAAAGAGAAACTAGACTGTAAAATCATTATTGAGAGAAAAGATGTGATTTATAAACTAGATGAGGCAAAGCATGGAATTTATTAAAGCTGCGAATCAATTTATAGAAAATTACTATCCAAGAGAAGATCTTGACCGTATTGAAAGTATAGAGATAGGAATAAGGGATTCTGAAAATTATTCTCGATATTTTTTAGAAATTCAAAAACAATCTGAAGAGTTTGAGTGTGACTTCTTTAATTTTGATAACATAGATTATTATGAAGTGGATGATTCGGTTCATTTTAAACAGATTATTAACTTAGAGAATAGTTCCTATGTGTTTTGGAAAGATTATTAATTTTTACAACTAAGACATTAGATTTCAGCTCTTAGAAAATAAAGTTTAAAAATTTGAGCTGGTAAGGATTTAATTGAGTATACCAATAGGTATTTAATCGGCTATAAATTGCTCATGGTTAATATTTATGGTAAAATTAACAATAGATATGAAAGCACTTACAACTTATTGCACAATTTTAAAATGTGATCATAATCTTTAACGTAGATTGTAATTTAGCTTGTAAGAGTTCATTCAAAAAATACCTAGGAGGTAGGTGTTGTATTGTTTTTGGTGTAAGGGGGAAGTACAGTTTTTTAATATATATGTTACCAAATATGTTACCAAAAAATAATCGAATCTTTCTACAAACAAAAAAAGATTCAATGTATATGTTTAATCACTCTATTTTGGAGTGATTTGTCTTATTTTTATATTTATGAAAGGATTGCTTATGAGCGGCTCATTTTCTGATAGTCCTACCCACGATGATAAATTTAGCATTGAGAACTATATTAATGGTTTATCAAATTTTATTACTGAGTGTGAAACACCTTTAACGATTGCAATTCAAGGAGACTGGGGTACTGGAAAAACCAGTATTATGTATCAAGTTGAAAAAAGATTAAATCCTGAAAAACAAGATAAAAAAATTCAAACTATTTTTTTCAATACCTGGCAATACTCACAGTTTGATATGGGAAATAATTTAGCAGTAGCATTAATTACAGATTTAATTAGTGAGTTAAATGTAGAAGATTCAAAAAAGAAACAGTTTTTTAAAAAAGCAAAAGGTGCGCTATCTAAAGGCTTAGAATATGTAAATTTAGACTTTGGCATACTAAATGGCGAAAAATTAACTGAAAAATTCCAAGATTTAATCATAGGTTTTGGTGAGAGAACTGATGATATCAAGCACTTAAAAGAAAACTTACAAGACATTATTAATGATGCCATTAAGGAAAATAAAAGTGACCGAATAGTTATTTTTATTGACGATCTGGATCGATTAGTTCCTGAAAAGGCCATAGAACTCTTAGAAGTTTTAAAATTATTTTTAGACTGTGAACATTGCGTCTTTGTATTAGCTATAGATTATAATGTCGTCGTTAGAGGTGCAAAAAGTAAATACGGGGATGACTTGGACGATGAAAAAGGGAAAGCCTTCTTTGAAAAAATTATTCAAGTTCCATTTACAGTACCAGTAGCAAATTATGATTTGCAGAATTTTATTGAGTCCTCACTTAACAAACTTGATTTTTGTTTTGATAAAAATAAAGAAAAAGATAGAAAACAGTTAGAAACAATCACTCAATTAATTAGATATTCTATAGGAAATAATCCTCGTAGCATTAATAGACTTTTTAATTCAGTCAGCCTCTTAATGTATATCAATAATGGAGACAAAGTAGACCATGATGAAAAATTGATGATATTAGCAATGGTATGTTTCCAATTAAGATTCGAGGAAGCATACAACTATCTATTGACAGCATATAATAATAGTCCTGAGAATAGCGATGATATAGAATCTTACTTGATAGATTTATTAGAAAATTCTTTTGAATTATTAGATGATGAAGTTGATTATAATTCATTAGTATCACTTCTTGGAAAATTTACATTTAAAGATAAGAAGGATAGAGATGATTTTACCAATTTCTATAGAACTTTGAAGGAATTACTTGGATATAATGAACAAGGATTAACCATGGAACAATTTAACAAACTAATTGAAAAAATGACATTTTCAAATGCAGTTTCAATTGGAAATACCGATACAATTACAGCAGAAAAGAAAAAACAAAATCATGCACCAAATGAAGATGTACAGTTTGTAATTCGTAAACTATTTAATACTTTAGTTGGTGATGAAAATTACTTTAATCTTAAAAAGCCAGAGTTATTCGGTAAAGAAACACGTGAAAAACGAGAAGCTCCTTTATCAGAGGAATTTATTTCTATTCCAAATGAATTCGATAGAATCAGATTAACAAGGGGAAAAGGACAAGGTCTAAACATATACTCTTCACATAATAAATCAAATTTTATTTATATTTCAGGGGATACGCACGGTCGAATGCTTAATGATGGAATGGCAATTGTTATTAATAACAAATTGGTAGAAAAGATAAAAGATAATATTTTAGCTAGTGACTTGCGAAGTGAAGAACTTTATCACGAATTTGAGATGAATTTTAGAGATAACTTAAATAAACTATTATCTAAGGCAAGTAAAATATTAAATAATTAAATAAATTTAAAAATAACTAAATTATAAAATTATAACTTAGTAATCATGTCCAAATAGAGACTGATGAAAAGATGATTTCTGTTTTAAATTATCTTTTCCTAAAAAATTAAATAACACGCTATATGATTTGGTTTTCTGTAGTTGATACAGATTAATAAAATTTTGACAAAATATTATATATAGACATTAATTGTCTATCGAATGTGGTAGACTGATATTGTTGATAAAGTAAACATGGAATAAATAAGGTGAGGATAAATTTATGTCAAAAAATGAAGATATGAAAGAAGAGTTACATAAATTATGCGATTCATTTTTTCAGTGTGAAGATGAAGAAAAGTTATCAAAAGAGTTAAAAGATAATTTAGAAAAATTCTTTAAAGTTATTAAGGATAAATATGGGAAGAATTTTCATCTTAATGATGACGATGGTGCGAATAAGTTTTTAAAAGAGTTTAGTCCTTGGCATCAAGAGAGAGGTGAAAAGTTAATCAAAGATTTTGTAGAAATCGTCAATCAAAACTCTACTGAGGATTTTTCTTGGTTAGATATTTTGGAAGAAGATGAACAGTGGAAAAAATCATGGGAAAAGTTGAATGAAGAAGTAAAAATTAAAGAAGAAGTCACGGATAAAAATAAACATGTAAATATGCGTTATCAAATTCCAACCCATTTTCATGGAGATATTGACAATGCAGTAATCTTCCACTGTATGGAGAATCCTAGAGGTTATTTAGGGAGTTATGGAGATAATCAAATTGATGGGGGACTGGGAGAAACTGACTTGAATGGGTATTATGATAAAAGCTATAAACTATTGACTGAAGATAATAGTAAAAGAAAGACAATTAAAAAAATAAAATCTGTTTTAAAAAAATCTTCAAAAATTAAACCAATTCAAGAAATAATACAGGAAAGATATCAATTGGAGGGAAATGCAAATAAGGATATTTCAGAAGATCAAATTAAAAATATCATTTATAGTAATCATGAAAGTGCATTAAGACGTGAAATTGAGCACATGTATAAAATTGAGAATAAAGAGTTTTGTAACTTTGATTTTGAAAATAAGGGAGAACTAAGTAAAACAGTACTATTGAAAGATTACTATTACCTTAAAGAATATTATTCTCAACTAATTCAGACAAATAAAAAATTAGATTTCAAAAAATTAAAGAATGAGAAAAAAGCTGTTAAAAAAATTGCTGATAAAATTTGTAATGTAGAAATTTATCCTTTCTCATGTGCTCAACCAAATTTAGGAGGAAATGGTATTGGAAGAAAAATTCTTCTCAATTCAGATTTATCTCGTTTGGGAGCTTACATTGTATTGAGAAGAATTTATAAGTATTTACTCAAATACGATCAATCAAAAACGAATAATGAAGAGGAACCTCAGAAACCAGTTTTTGTTTTTCGTAAATACGATAGAGCATGGGAGGGATTGTTTAATTCTATATTTAAAGAAGCAGAAAAAGAAGAAAATAATGATGGATTTCAAAATGAACAAACACTAAAAAATTTAGAAAAATTATTTTTTTATTGTCAAACAGGACAACAGGGTGGAGGGATAACCTCTGGTAATGTAATTTCAATTAAAAATTATAAAATTTATAAAGATATTTTTGAAAATCTAAAACAAACTGCTTTTAAAGAAATTTCTAGCCTATTACCTCGAATCGAAGTTGATAAAAAACAAAAAATAGGTAAATAAAATGTCTAAGACGAAACCACAAGAACGACTTTTAACAATCTTTTTCCATTTACAAGCAGGCGAGAGGCTATCAAAAGCCCAATTAAGCAAGAAATTTGGGATTGATAATAGGACTGTGCAAAGAGATATGAGTATCTTGAAAAATTTTTTGCAAGAACAGCATATATCAAATACAGAGATAAAATTCGATACTTCAGATAATACCTATCGTTTAATTGCTAAAACAACTTTTAATAAAAAGGATATTTTAGTAATCTCAAAAATTCTTTTGGAGAATCATGCACTAAACAAATCAGAACTATATTCATTACTCGAAGATCTTCTATCTTTACTCTCAAGCGAAGAACAAAAAGAGATAGAAGCCATTATTGGAAGTGAGCGTTTATGCTATAAGTCACTGACTAATGATAAGGACAGGATTGATACAATTTGGTTTTTATCGGAAGCTATTCGCAGGGAACAAATGCTCGAAATAGAATATAAAGCTCCATTAAAAGATGTTAAAACCCACATCATTTTTCCTGTTTCCCTCTATTATGATGCCCACTATTTTTATCTAGTTGCTTACCATTTGAAACATGAAAAGTATACAACGTATCGTGTTGACAGAATTGAGACTCTTAGTAAATCTCATCATATAAAGAAACCAGTGATTTCACATAAGGATAAGTATAAAGATGGGGAGGTTCGAAATCAAAAAGTAGATGCTTTTGAAGGAAGAAAAATTGATGTTACTTTAATCTATAAAGGAAATACTGAAATTGTTTTAGATCAGTTTCCAGAGCGTGAAATTCTTTCTGAGAATCATGATGAAATAAAAGTAAAAATTAAAACTCAAGACACACCAGGTCTCAAACGATGGATTCTAGGACAAGGTGAAGCAGTAACTCTTTTATATCCTCCAGAGTTGATTGAAGAAATACAAGAATCTCTTGAAAAAACATTAAAAAATTATAAAAAATGAAGAGGTAGACATTTTTTGTCTACCTCTTCGTTTATAATAGAGATACAGATAAGGAAAGAAGGTAACAATAGATGGGTAACTTTTATATGAAATCTGAGTTTCAAATAGAATAGTTTAAAAATATAGAAGAAGTAGAAGAGTTTCATGATGATTATTTTGGTGGTGAAATGATTTCGCTATCTTTAGCAGATTTAAGACACTTAGCAGACGGAAATTTTCTTGCTTGGCATGTAAAGGGTGAGTATTCAGAATCACTATGTCTTGATGAAAATGCTAAGGAAGCACTAAAAAAATTATTGTAAGGGGAAATCACATGTCAAAAAAACATATTGTAAAATATAAAGTTAGTCGCCAATTAAAACTTGCTTTGAAAGCATTGCCTGATCGTATTCTTCAAAAAGAGTATAAAGTAATAGAGAGTCAGGATATTCTGTTTAGTCTATTGGATGTACAGGATACAGGAATAGGATATGCTTTAGGATATTATTCTTTAACAAAAGGCAAATTGTTAAAGGAATTTGCTAATGGAAAAATGATTGGAAGTAGACCTCGTACCACTATTGAGAGCGAAGAATTAGTAGCTTTTTCTAAAAGAAAGATAATCCATAATCAAATTACTTCTTCACCTGTAGAAATCATAAAAGAAGCTCCCTCTTCCTACTATTTTGCTGAATGTGATGAATTTCCAATGTCTGAATATGTGAAATCTATCTTTGATTTTGCTGAAGAGATGCGCTTGCAAAATTCTCCCGATGGTGTCATTGATTCTTATTGGATTCTATCTGGAATTTCCCAAGAGCAGGAAACAAATGCAAATCACTTAATTTACAAACAATACTTGTTAAGTGGTAGAAATAGTTACTCAGAAGATGGATTGCTAGATGTTTTTACAAATTCATGGTTTAGATTTCGTGCGCTAACAGATGGAAAAGCGGAGAGAGATAGAGCCAGCAAAGAAAAAAGAGCAGCACATATTTCCTCTAAATTATCAAATCCAGATTACTCTCTTTTAAATGATATAGCTACAGATATCACTTCGAAGGCTCTTAATGGAGAGTTAATGGAGGTTGTAGGACGTGATGATGAGATTCGAAAAGTGGAGATTGCCCTCACACGTAGAGATAAAAACAATGTAGTGCTACTAGGAGATGGAGGCGTTGGTAAATCGGCTATTGTAGACGGTATTGCTATGCGTATCTCTAGAGATGAGGTTTTATCTCTTAAGGGAAAGAAAATCCTTCAATTTAATTTAAATGATTTGCATGCAACACTGAATGCCTATACGAGTGAAGGTATCAATAGATTCATAGAAGAAATGAAGCGGGAAAAAGATATTATCTTATTTATTGATGAAATTCATATGTTAGGAAGAGCCAAATCTTTAACAGATTTATTCAAGCCTTTAATGGCACGGGGAGATTTTCGAATTATTGGAGCAACCACTCCGTCAGAGTGGAACACATATGTTTCAGGTGACACTGCTTTTGTACGTCGCTTTGAAAAAGTAATTGTAGAGGAACCAAGTATCGAAGATACAGTAAAAATTGTTGAAACAGTAGCACCTGCATATGAAAATTTCCATCATGTAAATTTTGAAGAAGATACAATCGAACTAGCGGTGAGACTTGCTAAGAAGTATTTAAAAGGAGAAAAACTGCCCGATTCCGCCTTAACAATCATTGATAATGCAGGTGCTTTGGTCCGTATTGAAGCCAAACAAGAAGTTACTTTAATTAGAGATTACCAAAATGAAGTCAATGAGTTGAAGGAAGAATTGGAAAAAGCACAGTCTATTGAATACAATGAGGAGGCTATAGAAGAAATAAGAGAAAGACTTGAAAATAAACTTGGTGAATTTCTAGGAGCTCGCAACAACTTAACTGTTAGTAAGTATGAGCTTAAAATTTCAAAAGATGACATAAAGAAAGCAGTAGAACAAAAAGCAGGTGTTGAAGTTAAGGAACAAGACATGAAGGTTGGAAAAGAAGCTGAGGGACAAGAATTACTTCGTCTTTCCAAATTAAAAAATACTTTAGCAGAAAAAGTTATTGGCCAATCAGATGCTACAAATTCGGTCGCAGAAGCTGTAATTCGTTCAAAAACAGGATTTAGAAATCCTAAACGTCCTATCGGAGTCTTTTTGTTCCTAGGTACTAGTGGCGTAGGTAAAACAGAAACAGCAAAGATATTATCAGAAGAGCTAACAGGTTCAGTAGAGGATCTTATTCGATTGGATATGTCAGAATACCAACAAGAACATGAAGTTTCAAAATTAATTGGTGCTCCTCCAGGTTACAAAGGATTTGGTCAAGGGGGAGTTTTAACAAATGCTGTTAAAAGAAATCCGAAAGCAGTTGTACTATTGGATGAGATTGAAAAATCTCACCCTAAAGTTTATGACTTAATGTTACAAGTTTTTGATGATGGTATCCTAACAGACGCTATGGGACAAAAAGTTGATTTTACCGATACGATTATTATCTTAACCTCTAATCTAGGTTTAAATGCCATTAAAAAAGATAAAAAGGTTGGTTTTTCAAGAATTGAAACGCAAGAACAATCTGAACAAACCATCCGAGAACAGACGATGGAAGCTGTTCAAAACTTTTTCCGTCCAGAATTATTAAATCGTATAGATGAAATTGTAACCTTTAAACCTTTTACGGAAGAGTCAATTCTTCAAATTACAAAATTATTACTTGAAAAAGAAGTAAACATCATTAAGGATAGTGGTTATGAACTGGAATTTTCCGAAGATGCAATCGAATTACTTGCTAAAAAGACATATGATCCTGAAAACGGCGCTCGCCCAATTAGGAGAGGTATTACAAAATTAGTTGAAACACCATTGTCAGAGTTAATTATCAATGGTTGTCTCAATAAAGGAGACAAGGTAGTTGTATATTCAGATGGAGTTGAATTACTTTTTGAAGTTTTAAAGAGATAATCCATGAAAGGAGAAAAGTATGGGACTTTCTTATGCACCCCAGTATACATGGACGGATCATTTTGCACAAAGAGCTCAGGAACGATTTGAGGTAAATGAAGACTCTCTTTCCAAATGGGTTGGAAGGCAAATTGCTAGCTTAACTATTTATGACTCGACGGTAGAACAACGACCAGAAGAGAAAAAATATGTTTCGGATTATGGAGTAATTTTTGTATGTAATACAATCGAACAAAAATTTATTACTTGTTATGAGGCAAATGATGTTATTATGGATGGAAAGAAGATTACCATTCATGAATATAATGTTGACTCATTTAAGGAAGAAGTTGAATATTTAGCTAGAAAATATTACTTGAAGGATGCTAAGGAAATGTTATTAAGTGTAGAGAGTCATTTATATAATTTCCAAGAAATTTCTCAAAAAATAATGTTAGGAAGACTAACTAGACAAAACTACCATCTTCTTGGGAAACTGATTGATGAATTTCATGCAGTTAAAGCGGCAATGAGAGTTATTGAAACAAAACGAAGTGATTTTAATATTTAGATTTTCTTATCTTATAGATTCTAAAATTCGTAAGTCAGTATTTAACACTATATATGAAAACGCTTTTAAATGTGGTATAATTAACACAAAAGAAGTACTTATAGTTAAGTGAGGTAAAACGATGACAACAGAAGATTTTAAAACTTTATTTAAAGAAGAATATGATAAACTTAATAAACAACAGAAAAAAGCAGTTGATACGGTGGAAGGACCTGTTATGGTTATTGCTGGTCCTGGTACAGGTAAAACTCAAATTCTGTCACGTCGTGTCGCAAATATTTTAACAAATTATCATACAAGTCCAGAAGAAGTTGTCTGTTTAACATATACAGAGGCGGGTGCATCAGAAATGTTGGATAGATTAGAAAAATTGATTGGAGAAGAAGGACGTAAGGTAAGAGTATCAACAATCCATGCTTTTTGTAGTGAGTTAATCTTAAGAAACTCTGAAATTTTCGGTGGACAACCAAAAATTATCTCAACAGCAGCCAAATATGAAATCCTAAAAGAAATCATGGATGAATATGTTATGGAAGGAAATCCTCTTTATAAGAACTCTGGTAAACGTTATTCTGCGAAAGACCAGCTACTAGAACTTTTTTATAAAATGAAACGTGAAATTCTGAACAAAGAGGATTTTGAAAAAGAGATAGATGAATACTTTAAAATGATTGACTTATCTGTACCTGGAGATGATTTGTATAGTAAATTCAAATATGCTAGAAATTCTAAGTCTAAAGACAAAAAAGTTGGAGATTATAAAGATAAGGCTATAAACGAATTACAAGAAAATATGGAAAAGTTACTTGCTGGAGTTGAAATTGTTGAAAAGTATAACTCTGATATTAGCAATCACAATTATTTTGACTTTGATGATATGATTCTATGGACCATTGAAAAGTTGGAGGAAAATGACTATTTCCAAAGAAGTGTATCTGATACAATAAAATATTTATTTGTTGATGAGTTTCAGGATACTTCAGTTGTTCAGAATAAACTTGTAGATTTACTAGTAAAAGGAAAAGACAATCCAAATATTTTTGTTGTAGGGGATGATGATCAAAGTATTTATCGTTTCCAAGGAGTAAGTGCAAATAATATTCGAGATTTTGATAAGAAGTATAAACCTACGAAAATAGTACTTGATGAAAATTACCGTTCTTCCCAAGCTATCATTGATGCTTCAAGACAACTAATCAGTCATAATCCAAGAGAAGAGAAACTTCTTATTGCAGCAGGAGCTAACAAAGATTATGACTATCAATTGCCAATCTTGAAATCCTACGCAAATACAAAAGCTGAAATGTTTGGTGTACTTACTGAGATTAAAGAGTTGATTGATTCGGGTGTATCTCCTGATGAAATCGGAGTCATTTATGGAAGAAATTCTTACGGAGAAGAGTTTGCGAAGATTCTTCGTGATAATGGTATTTTCGTTCAAATGAAAGAAAATAAAGATTTATTTAGTGAACCTTTTTTCAAAAAAATTGTAGCTATTTTAAAATATCTTTGCCAACCATCAAGAAATGTTAGAGAACTTCGAAAAATTGTATATTTTGATTTCTTTGAAGTAGAACTATCACAAATTGCAATGATACGGAATCTAAAGAAAGATGAAAAAATTTTAATCCCCACTATGGCAGAAATTGATCAAAAATTAGAAATCATTCGCAAAAAAGTAAATAAATCATCAAAATACCTATCGCCTATGTATGTCCTTAGCGATGTATTAAAATCTTTAAGTATCGATGAGTATATTATGAAGTCAAAAGAAAAATATCATTTGGTTTCTGTTTTAAATGAACTTTACAAGTTAATGTTGATGGAATGCCACATCCATCCTAAATTGACTGTAAAAGGATTTTTAAATCAATTATCAGCTTTAGAAGAAATGGGAATTAGTCTACCAATTGAAGATATCTCAGGCTCTCCAAGTAACTGCGTTCAATTAATGACAGCTCATGGTTCTAAAGGACTCGAGTTTGATCATGTGTTTATAATGAAATGCAATGATGGAAAGAAAAAGAGTGAAGCTTGGCCAGGAGGTGAAAATAATTCAGGTAGATTCGCTTATCCACCAAGTTTAAATGGAAAAGATGAAAATGAATCTCAACTAAAAGAAGAGGAGAACCGTCGCTTGTTTTATGTTGCCATGACCCGGGCAAAGAAAGTACTCCATCTCTCTTATTCTGATGATTCTACTAAAACCCACTTTATTAATGAATTTGAGGAATTTATTGATGAGGTAGATGTGACAGAATCTTTTGATGATTTTCAATCTGTAGATAAAGTAGTAATACCGAAATTTTCTAACAATGTTATCAATGAAATTTTTGACGAATTGAGTTTAAGCGTTAGTACATTAAATGCTTTTCTTAAATGTCCTTTGAGTTTTTATTTCAATAAAGGATTAAAATTACCTTCTGAGACGAACGAAGCTATGGTATTTGGTAGCATTATTCACGAAGTCTTAGAAAAAATATATATTTCTGTAGATGGTTCACAAAGTTCAGAATTAACTGCAAAAACAGTACTTTCTCCAGAAGAAGCTTTAAAATTATTTGAGACAGTCTTTGAAGAAAAATCTTATCAATTGACTTCAGATAGAATAAAGAAAGATGACTATGCTAGAGGGAAAAATATTATCGAAAATCTTTACAAGAAAGCTGGTTATCTCAAAGATGGTGTAATTGCAGTTGAGCAGCATATCAAAGGAATCCAGCTAGGTGATATTTTGAACACCAAAGTTGATCTATCAGAAGTATCTGATATTGAGTTAAATGGAAAAATTGATAAAATTGAGTGCGAAGAAGGTGTTATACGATTAATTGACTACAAAACAGGAAAAGCCAAAAATGCTAAAGATAAATTAGTGCCGCCGAGTGAAAAAGAACCTCTCGGTGGTGATTACTGGCGTCAGGCTGTATTCTATTATATCCTGTTCAAAAATGCCGGAATCGATATTTCTGACAAAGAAATACTAGTTAAGTATGTTTTTGTTGAGGATTCAAATAATGAAGGTGGTTTTTCTGAAACTCAAGATATACAAATCACTCAAAAGGAAGTTGATATAGTACTTAATCAGATTAAAGAGTCTATTATGAAAATTAAACAAGGTGATTTTAACTGTGGTTGTGGAGTATTGAAAAAGGACAGAGATAATTACCCATGCGACTACTGTCTCCAAGTATTAGCCAACACAGCACCTAAATTTGATAATACCGAAGCCTTAGAAGTTGCGACCTATCAACAAACACGGGGAAATTATAAGAGTTTAAGTGTTAGCAAATTGAATCGTTACCTGCGTTGTCCAAAGAGCATCTACTTTGAAGATGTTTTACAGTTATCTCAAGCAGCTGGATTATCAGCAGGAGTAAAAGAAAAATCTACAAAAATAACAATCAATCATGCCCCCACAGGCCCCGTATTTGGGACTGCAATTCATGAAACAATGGAAAAAAGCTATAAAGAAGATTTACAATTAGAGGACGCGATTGAATTCTATGATAGTTCATTGTACTCTCATAAAGAGGAAATCATTGATACAATGTCTGTAGAAGAATTAAAAGAATATGGACATAACTTGTTGACTAATCTTTTTGAACATTATATTCCTAATAGTTTAAAAGGGGAGCATGTTTCCTTAGAGAAAGAACTTCGTGTTAAATTAGGAGATAATTACTTAATCAATGGGATTATCGATAAGCTTGAATTTGATAATGATCTTATTCGAGTTGTAGATTATAAGACAGGTTCTGCTCAAAGAGGTATTGAGGAACTAGAAGTTGGATATGATTATTGGCGTCAAGCAGTCTTCTATAATCTTTTATTAGAAAATTCTTCTGAAATAGATACGACTGATAAACGAATTGAAACTCAGTATATTTTTCTTGATGACAATAGTACTGAAAGTGGCTATTCAATTCACACTATACAAGTTACGAAAGAGGATTTAGACTTAGTTACATCACAAATTCAAAACTTCTGGTCTCATATGAATACAGCTAATTTTACTGCTAGTTGTGGTAAAAACGATTGTGATTATTGTCGATTAGCTGAGTTTGTTGATTTTGAATTATTAAAAGAAACTATAGAATCTGGAAAAGAAAGTAATTTAGTTAATTTAGTTAATTAAGTTGTCTAATTCATTTGCTAGTATAGAATGCTAAGTTAAGTTTCCTAATAATTACGAGGTAAATAATGGAATATGTTGAGGCCGTTAATCAATTTATCGAGAGACATTATAAAGAGAAAGATATCCATCATATAGAGATAGATTTTTGGGGGAACGAAAATCATCCTCATAGCTTGTACATATACAAACGTTCTAAAAAAATTGAGTATGATTATTTTTTCTTTGATTCTATTGATTATTATGAAGAACCAAATTTTCTAGAGTTTAAGTATATCGTTCATTTAGAAAATATTACGTATATATTTTGGCAGGAAGATTAGGAATTATATAAAATAATTGGATTTAAAATCAATATCAGTTATTGACTCCATAATATTCGTAATGGTGAAAACTAATATGAATATTATGGCTCTTTGTCAACTGTAGTGGGTTGAAGAAAAGCTAAGCTCGAGAAAGGACAAATTTCGTCCTTTCTTTTTTGATATTCAGAGCGATAAAAATCC